>OLSB01000014.1_pt1 | contig 210949 bp, 210 predicted proteins | sample 1672071 | NCBI WGS metagenome assembly OLSB01 (sample SAMEA3136642, study PRJEB25190) | human gut metagenome | biome: human gut; feature: human-associated habitat; material: faeces | place: Austria | collected 2013
CGACTGCTGCCTCCCGTAGGAGTCTGGGCCGTATCTCAGTCCCAATGTGGCCGTTGAGCCTCTCAGCTCGGCTACCGATCGTTGCCTTGGTAGGCCATTACCCCACCAACTAGCTAATCGGACGAAAGACCATCTATTAGCGGATTTCTCCTTTTCTAGCTGTACCATGCGGTACTACTAGCTTATGCGGTATTAGCAACGATTTCTCGTTGTTATTCCCCTCTAATAGGCAGGTTTCTTACGTGTTACTCACCAGTCCGCCACTAAAGCCATTGTTATATCTCGTCCCTCAGATAAATCTTTGTTCTGAGTTATAACGACTTCCGTTCGACTTGCATGTCTTATGTGCGCCGCCAGCGTTAATCCTGAGCCAGGATCAAACTCTCTAATTAATTGTATATATACTGTCTCTTTCGAGACCTTACATATCGGTTTGATTTGGTATGTTTCCATACCCTAGCTTTGATTTTTACTTTTGGTTTTCTCCAAATTTTTGGTTTAGTACGAATCGTTGGTTAGACGATTCTAAAACTCATTTAAAGGATTTTATTGTTTATTTTTCAATGTACTTTCGTCCTCTCTTCAAAATCGAGAACGTCATTTATTGTACCATTTATTTTTAACTTTGTCAACACTTTTTTGTAATATTTTTTAACTTTTTTCCAACAAAAAAATTAGTAATTTTCTGTCTTTATTCTTCGCCTTAAATATTACTAATTATATACTACTTTCTATATAATTGTGTCTTCATATTTAGTTGGTACTTATATATATTACTACTTTTTTAGTTGCGTGTCAACACTTTTTTCAAAAAAAGTTTAAAAAGTTTTATATTTTTATTTCTGGAGTAATTTACCATATTATTTTGCGTTTACCTGTAATTAATTTACTTCTCAAGAATACAATATTTAGAGGGGTATTTATGGGAAATAAGGGGTTAGATTTTAAACATAAGGAAGTTATTAATATTGTTGATGGAAAAAGACTTGGTTTTGTTCAAGATGTTACAGCAAATCTTGAAACTGGAATTATCACTTCTATAATTGTTCCTGGTAGTACTAAACTTTTTAATGTATTTGCATCTAATGACTTAGTTATTCCTTGGCAGAATATAAAATGCATCGGAGATGATGTTATATTAGTAGAAATAAATTAGACCCAGGAGATTTCTCCTAGGTCTTTTGGTTTTCGCTACGCAAAGCTTCAGTTTGTTCCCAAAATTCTTGTACCTTTGGACTGCTGTCTTTTCTCAAAGATTTTTCTTTAAGTTTGAGTACAACTTCATCAGATACCCAATTTTCGACAATGCATTTTAAAATGGTTCTGTTTAAAAGTGCATCTGTTACGTACATGCTTGCAATAAATTGTTCTTTTGTGTTTTCAGTATCCGCATAATCTTTTGTAAGCACTATTGCTTTGTTCTTTGGAAGCATATACTCCGTTCTTTTAACTACAAGACTTTGATAGTGTTTAAAAGACCGTTTTCTAGCATTTCTTCCAACTTTGGCTTCAGAGTTGTCCATGGCTTTTTGTGCCATGAGTCTTACAGTTTCAATATCAACAATGTTTTCCACTACCGCTTTTTTTAAGATGTTATAAAAAGTGCTATCGCTAATTCCATGTTCTTCAGAAATTTTTGTATGAGCGTGTGGTGAGCTTGATGCTGCATACTGCTTCGCAATCATTGCAATTCGCTTCCGTGAAAAGTCTTTGATTGTTTTACCCATTTCTGCATAATTCTCCTTTCGCGAAAATCTATAAACAATTTACCACTATATTATATCACTTTGTTTTGCTTTATGTCAACTTTATGACAGCATTTTTTTAACTGCTTCACTAATTGTTCGTCCATCTGCTGATGCACCAATTTTTTCTTTTGCAGATTTCATTACAGTTCCCATATCCTTCATGCTTGTTGCACCTGTTTCTTCTATTACTGTTTTTACTATTGTCTCAACTTCTTCAACTGAAAGTTGTTTTGGTAAATATTCAGCAAGTATTTCTATTTCCTCTTTATTTTGTTTTATTAAGTCTTCTCTTCCACTTCTTTCAAATTCTGCTTCTGCATCTTTTCTCTTCTTTGATTCCTTTGCAATAATTTCTATAACTTGTTCGTCTGTTAGCTCAATTTGTTTATCCTTTTCAACTTGAAGTACAGCAGCTCTTACCATTTGAATTGTATTTTTTCTTATCAAGTTTTTGTCTTTCATTGATTCTTTTAAATCATTTAATAATTTTTCTTTAATCATAGTTTATCATCCTCCTGTTAAATTTTATCATATTCAATTTAGTAAGTCAATGACTGTTAATAATTGAATTGTTATATTTGGAAAATATTATGTAAATATGGTATAATAAAAATGTAGGGAGTATACCTTTATATAAAATTTTTTCTTTCATATATAATTAAGGAGGAAGACACATGAAGAAACAGGAAAGATTAAAAACTTTAATTCGGGAGGTGATAAATCTCATTATTAAATTCTTCAAGCCATATGGCATTTCAGATGAACTGCTTACTATCCCTAGGAATGTTAAGCGTATGGGTTTTAAAGTAGGTTTCATCAATCTAGGAATGACTGTAATTGCTCTTATTTTTGCATTCATGCTTAAAGTCACAAACCTGATGATAGAACGCAGACTAATTTTGCTTGGGATTATATTATTCATGTTATATCGTGGGCAGCAAGTTGTAAGAGAAGCATTTCATTTATTTGAAAGTTCTGAAAACAAGAAGTTTGAACTTATATTTGAAGACGAAATTGTTTTTAGAGGCAGTCAGATTATCGGCAAGACATCAAACAAGGTTTTGAAGTATGATGCATCAAATAAGTTGTACAAGGTAATGAGCAATGAATCGGTGTTAAATACCATCAAGAACTATTTGCAAAATATGTGGCGGCAGAAAATTCAACATACTTTTGATGTATTTGAAATGATTAGTGTAATTATTATGCTAACCATAGCCATATTAACCAACACATCTATTGACCAAGTTGTTTTTATTCCTCTGATTTTATTATTTGTGTTTATCTCTTTCTTTTGTTCAGCATATATTAGTTTGAATAGAGAAGCATATTATAAAAAACACAGGGAGTATAACAATGAACAGTCCTTGATAATTAATGATTTACTCCGTGTGCCAGTAATTGTGAAAAATGATTTGGACATGAGAATTAACAAATTTCAAAAGACTGTTATTGCAAATAACGAAAATGTTACAAAGTTTCACAAGAAGATGAATTTGTCTAGGTTATTTGTAACAATAATGGAAGCGTTTAGCCAGTATGGAATTATAATATTCTATCTGTTAGGAGTTGAATGGAACAGTATAACCTTAGCAACCATAACAGAAATTGCTGCTACACTGCTCATTGTTGAAACTGCTTTAGCACAAATTAGTCGAATTGCTGAAACCTTAAATAGCCATAATGAGAGGCTTACAATACTGGAAAAAGAAGAAGCTGACATGTCTTTAATTTTGGATGTATATCATAATGAATCTGCAAAGATTTCAACACCCAAGGTTGTTGACAGCATAAACATCAGTCCTTTCTCCATTCAGTATTTAGAAGAGTCTGAAAATGATAAGCCTTTCACATTAGTGTCAAGAAAACCTATACACATTTGTAATGGAGAAGTAGTAATTCTGTATGGTCCATCTGGTAGTGGAAAATCGACATTTATGAAAATGCTGACTGAAAAAATTAGATTGGAAAAAAGTACAGATATACCTTCAACCTCACGCTTTTTGTTCTACGATGAAAAATTGAAGTTCGGCAGTTTAAGTATTTTTGAAGAGCTGTTTTGTTGCAACGAAACTCCAAATCTTGCAAAAATGCAAAATATTCTTGAGCATCTTCATTTGTGGTGTGAAATAAAATCTAACTGCTTTGATGTATGGAAATGGATGAAAGAGAAACAATTCGAACAGTCGCTTTCAAATGGGCAAAAGCAGAGACTTATTCTTGCAAAAATGTTGTATTGGTTAGATGAAAATATTGATGTTGTGGTTTTAGATGAATGTACATCTGGTCTTGATGATAAGGTAGAATCTGATTCAGCTGATGCAGAAAGAATTCTAGAATACATTGTGAGATATGCAAACAGTGATAAAAGGCGAATTGTAATTATCTCAACACACCAAAACATTGATGGCTTTAAACAGAACCTTTCGAACGAATACACTTTTAGAAACTTACGTTTTTTAAAGGAAAGAGAATGTAATTTAGTAAGAGAAACTTAAAGAGTTTAAACTACTGTTTTTTCGATTGGGAAAGTGCATTGCACTTTCCTAATTTTTAAATAATAAAAAATAGAGACCTTAAAAAGTCTCTAAATATGGTCGGGGTGACACGGATTGAACGTGCGACCTCATGGTCCCAAACCACGCGCTCTCCCAACTGAGCTACACCCCGTTTTTTATGTACCTGAATATAATACCACATTTTTTACTACTTTGCAAGCCTTTTTCTTAAATTTTCAAATATTTTTGTAAAAAATGGTGCGCCTGGAGGGATTCGAACCCCCGATCTCAAAGTTCGTAGCCTTGCATTCTATCCAGCTAAACTACAGGCGCCTAAAGTACCTCATGGCACTTTATATATTATACTAGCTTTTTTTGTTATTTTCAAGTAGTTTTATAATTTTTGTAAATTTTCACGCTTTTATTTTAGTTTTTATATTATAAAAAACTTCCTATTCTTCATCAACAAGTGCTGTAACATTTGCAACAGCATATTCTTTGCAATGTGATATACTTATATCTATGCTTTTTATTTGTTCAAATTGTACTTTCAAAAATTCTATTCTTGGATTTCCGTTTTCATCATTTACAATTTGTACATCTTTCCAACTTATTCCAAATTTATCTGGTAATAATGCTGATACTGTTTTGAATATTGCTTCTTTTGAAGCAAATCTTCCCGCATAGTGGCAATATTTTGCATTTCTTGTACTTTCGCAATATTCTATCTCTTTTGGAGTATATATTAAGTTTAGAAAATTACTACCACTTCTTTCTATTGATTTTTTTATTCTTTCAATTTCAATTATATCTGTTCCACATAATATACGCATATTTTAAGTCCTTCCCTATTTTGTGTAATAAAAGCCTTCATCTGCTAGATGCCAACTACCTATAAAGTATATATAGATATTGTTATCTAGGTTTACTTGTGGCGTTAATACTTGCTTTCCGCCCTTATCTATTGCTCCCCATAAGCCATTTTGTTTTACTGCAGCAAAACCATATTTATTTTGTTCTGTTGCTTCATCATATATATAGTTTACTACAACATTTCCTTGGCTATCTACAAAGCCATATTTACCGTCTTTTTTGCTTACATATAAAGTATTTCTAGTAAGTATATCTTTTACTTGTTTTTCTTCAAATTTGTATGTATAGTATTTGTCTAGTCCATCAATTCTTGCTTTTATATAATCTTCTTCAAATACGAAAATTCCTTTTAGTTTTTCGGTTAGGTTATTATCAAATATGCTTGTTTCAGTTTCTGTTTTGTCTGCTATAATTATATCTTTATCAGCCCAATATGTCATGTTTAAATATTCAAAGCCAATTGAACTTACATTATCAGTATTTATTACTCCGTATTTTGAATTTAATTTAGCTATATAGTATACTGAAAATGCATAGTTTAGTTCTTCATACATTGGTTCTATTTTTACTTCTCCTGATGTTGTTATTATTCCATATTTTTCGCCTTGTTTAACTATTACATAATCACCTTTTGAATATGTGTAGTCATCATAGCTATTATTAAGTATTTCTCCTTTTTTGTTTATTAGTGTCCATTTATTATCAATATTTGCTGCATAGATTTCTGTACTTCCTAAGTATTTAATATCTTTATATGCAGGTGTTACAATTACTGTACCACTAGTACTTATTACCCCTGAATTTCCTGCTTCATCTACTATTTTATATTCGTTTTTATATCCTTCTTTTAGAAGTTCAACATTTGCATACTCTACTGGTACTATAATTTGACCTATTGCATTTACAACACCAACTTTGTTGTCTTTTTTTACTATAAGATTTTCTTTTACACTTTTTAGTGCCGTTATCTCATCATATTCTGCTTTTAATATAACTTTTCCATCGCAATCTATTAAACCATATTTTCCATTTTTGTATACTCTAATTAGGTTGTTTTCATACCAAATATTTTGTTTAGAATCATAATTTTCAATTGCTTCTACTCTTTCATATTCTTTGAATAGTTCTTCTTGCTTTTCGTTTATTGCTTTTGTTTTATATGTTCCGGTTTCTTCGTTTACATCATATGCATAGATAAACACTGGTTTTTCTGGGTTTGGAATTGCAATCATTTCATCAAATTTTGTATCTATTATTACTTTTCCTGTGTTATCTATTACTCCCCATTTTCCATCTACATATGTAGGAAAGTATGTGCTTTTTTCTAGTTGAATTTTATCTGCTTCTTTACTTAATATTTTGTTTATTGTTACAATTATCATTATAATTACAAGTATTGTTATAATTGTTCCAAATACCTTTTTTAAGTTTAACTTTGGTTCGTCATATCTTTTACCTTTTCCCATTTTCAAACATTCCTTTCGTACATATTCTTGCAATATACTATATCATATTTTGTATGTTATTTTCAAGTTTTTTTGACGAATTTGGTTGAATAAAAAAAGAGATAAGCTTTATTGAAACTTATCTCTAATAATATTATACTATATCTTTATATTTCTTTAAACCAACTGCTGCTATTCCAAGTAATGCAACTGTTACTGTAACACCTATTGTTATAGCTGTTCCCGCACCTGTGTTTGGAATTACTTTTCCTCCTGATGTATTATTATTATTATTATTGTTGTTATTGTTGTTGTTGTTGCTATTGTTCATGTTTGCTTTACAATCTGTACATTTTCCATCGGTTCCTTTATTATGGTTACCTTTTATTGTTCTGTTGCATTTATCACATGTTCCACTGTGTGTTCCATCTCCATTGTCTTTCCAATTTGTTACTGTATGTTTTTCCTTATCCTTTATTTCTCCACATTTTGTACATTCTTTCCAATGGTTTGTGTCATCACTTTTGTCTTCCCAATTGTGGTCACATTCTGTTACTGGTTTTGTTGCTCCACAGTCTTTACATTTTCCGTCGGTTCCATAATTGTGTTCACTTGTAACTTTAAAGTTACATTTTGTACAGGTTTTTACATGCATTCCATTTCCATTATCTTTTGCTGCTGTCATTGTATGGCTTTCTTTATTTCTTATTTGATTGCATTTTGAACATTTTTCCCAATGATCTGTTGCATCATTTTCTACAGACCAATCATGTTCACATTCTGTTGTTGGTTTATCTGAGTTACAATCTGTACATTTGTCATCGTCTCCAAAAGTATGATTTCTTGTCAATATATATCCACATTTATCACATGTTCCACTGTGAGTTCCATTTCCATTATCTGTCCATGTTGTTATTGTGTGTGTTTCTTTATTTCTTATAAGATCACATTTTGTACATTTTTCCCAATGGTTTGTTCCATCTTTTTCCATTATCCAATTATGATCACATGTTTTTACTGAACCACATTTTGTACATTTATCATCTGCTCCATAATTGTGGTCTCCCGTGGATTTATATCCACATTTATCACATGTTCCACTGTGTGTTCCATTTCCATTGTCTGTCCATGTTGTTATTGTGTGTGCTTCTTGGTTTCTTGTCTCATTGCATTTTGTACATCTTTCCCAATGGCTTGTGCCATCTTTTTCTGTTGTCCAGTTATGATCGCAAACCTTTACAGAATTACATTTAGTACATTTATTATCCGTTCCATATGTATGATTTTCTGAAACATTTTTTCCACACTTATCACATGTTCCACTATGAGTTCCATCTCCATTATCTGTCCATGTTGTTACTGTATGGTTTTCAGCAGCCGCTTCATAAACTGCTGGGCAACCTGCATAAGTACATTCATAATATGGTGTATGAGTTGTTGCTGTTATGTCTTTGTATTTTACGGTTGTACCTTGTCCATGTGTTTCATATTGATATCCACATGTTGTACACTTACCGTTATTTGCATGTGAAGCTCCACTATGGGTACAGCTTGCTCCACAGGTGTTGCAAGTACCTGTTGCACTATTCCATGTATGTGTGCAAGTAGCACCACATTCACGGCATATTCCGTTTCTCCATGTATGAGCACTTGTTCCTTGAACTGCCTGACATACTGAACAAGAATATTGATGAATAGACTGGTTAACATATATGCATGTATTTGAATTACATGCTTCTGTTGTTGTACCAGTTCCTCTACATGTTGGGCAAGATGCATTAGTATGGTTATCTGTATGTTCCTTTTTATTACAAGCATAGCATTCATAGTTATATCCTGTAATGCCACATATATCACATATATAATCCCTACGATAATAAGATGCTTCTTTTTTGCAATATGGACATGTAGCTAAGGCTCCATCTGCACCTACAGAATTAGTTATATGATTCATTGGATCTCCTGGACATTTTCCAGTTCCATCACAAGTTGGACAGTCTACTCTATGACTAGCATATGATTCCTTTCCGTGTCGTCATCATAATAACTACCAAAGAAATTGCCAATATGCTTAGTACTACTAATCCTACTATTAGATTACCTTTCCTTTTCATAAAATTTCACCTTTTAACCTTTCATTTGTATATGCTTTTATGTGTTTATTTTATCAAAAAAAATCGGTTTTGTGTAAATTATTGCATAAATGTCATGCAAATGTTATATTTTTGTAATAATTCTGCAACATTACCATTTTATTCCTCTCAAAACAAAGTATCCGTAGTGATTTATTCACTACGGATACTTTATTTAAAATTAATTATTTTCTAATTTTTTTAATCTCATAAATGTTATTCCTGCTATTGTTGCAAAAGCTATCATTCCTATTACTACTGTAGTATTAGCACCTGTATTTGGTATAACATTATTTGATGTATTATCTTTTCCTGAATTAGAATTATTATTGTTGTTATTACTGTTATTGTTGCTTATTGTTGCTCCACATTTTGTACATTTTCCATCTGTTCCTTTTTCATGTTTTTCAGTTATCTCTCTATTACATTCTGTACATTTTCCTGTATGAGTTCCATCTCCCTTGTCTTTCCATTCTTTAACAGTATGTTTTGCTTTATCTTTTATTTCTCCACATTTTGTGCATTCTTTCCAATGGTTTGTTTCGTCATCTTTTTGTTTCCAATTGTGTTCACATTCTGTACTTGGTTTTGTTGCATCACAGTCTGGGCATTTTCCATCATCGTTATAATTGTGTTTTTCTGTCATTTTATATCCACATTTTGTACATGTTTTGCTATGTGTTCCGTCTCCATTATCTTTCCATGTTGTCATTGTGTGTTTTGCTTTATCTTTTATTTCTCCACATTTTGTACATTCATTCCAATGGTATGTTTCATCATGTGATGTTTTCCAGTTATGTTCACATTCTGTTGCTGGCTTTGTTGCTCCACAATCATTACATTTTCCATCATCATTATAATTATGGTTTTCTGTCATTTTATATCCACATTTTGTACATGTTTTGCTGTGTGTTCCATTTCCGTTATCTTTCCATGCTGTCATTGTGTGTTTTGCTTTATCTTTTATTTCTCCACATTTTGTACATTTATTCCAATGATATGTACTATCATATGCAACTTCCCAATTATGTTCACATGTTTCAACCGGTTTTGTTGCTCCACAATCTTTACATTTTCCATCTGTTCCATAGTTGTGATTTCTTGTAATCATATATCCACATGTTGTACATGTTCCACTGTGTGTTCCATTGCCATTATCTACCCATGTTTTTATTGTGTGTAATTCTAAATTTCTAATATTATTGCATTTTGTACATCTTTCCCAATGGTTACTTGCATTCTTTTCAATTACCCAAACATGTTCACATTCTGTTACTGGTTTTGTTGCTCCACAGTCTTTACATTTTCCGTCTGTTCCATAGTTGTGGTTATTTGTTGCTACATATCCACATTTTGTACATGTTCCACTGTGTGTTCCATTTCCATTGTCTTTCCATGATGTAATTGTATGGTTTTCTGCAGTTCCGTCATATGTATATGTACATCCTGCAAAAGTACATTCATAATATGCTGTATGTGTTGTTCCTGTTATATCTTTATATTTTACTGTTGTTCCTTTGCTGTGTGTTTGATATTTGTATCCACATGTTGTACATGTTCCGTTGTTTGCATGTGTTCCTCCTATATGGTTACAAACTTCATCACAGTCGTCGCATCTTCCTGTTGAAGGGTTCCAGTTGTGTCTACATCTGTATCCACAATCTCTACAAACTCCATTTCTCCATCTATGTGTAGATTTTTCATAGTTGTTACATGTTCTTTCTGTGCAATATCTAATATGTGTTGTTTGATTATATTGTTCCCAATCTCCAAATGTACAATTAACTTTTCCTGTTGCATTGCAATCTGGACAAGGTATTGTGCAATTTATATGATAGTTTTCTGTATAATTTTCGTTTTCTAGTGTAATTACTTTGCCATCATATGATATTAAGTTTTTCTTATATCCACATCCACCGCCTGCTTTATCACAATGCCATGTTTCATTAACAACTCCACAAGTTCTGCAGAAGTGTACAGAGTGATGTGCTTTATTTTTTTTGCACTTTGGACATTGTGCTGTTAATGTTTGTGTACCACTTTTTAATTCAGTTTTACCTGGACATGGTATTCTCTTTTCTCCTTTGCATGTTGGGCATGTGTGTTGTTGTTCTTTACCATATGCTTCTCTTCCAGTAGTCATCATGACCAAAATAAAAGACATAGCTAGTATTGCAAGTACTACTAATCCCATAACTAAAATTTGTTTCTTTCTCATAATCAAATTTCACCTTTCTTTTTAATCATTATTTGGTTTACAAAGTTTTACATAAAAACTTTACCTTAATTATATTAACATAATTTTCCTGTTTTGTAAAGTCTTTTTATGTAAATTTATCCAAAAATGTCAAAAAAATACAGAAATTTACATTGTTTTAGGTTGTAAACTCCTGTATTTTTCTTTTGCTTAATACATATTATGTTTATTCATATTTAATTATGCGAAATCTTTTACTTCTTCTTGAATTTTATTTATGAAATCTTCTATGCTCATTTGGCCAATGTCTCCATCTTTTCTTGAACGTACACCAACTGCATTGGCTTCCACTTCTTTATCTCCTAGTATAAGCATGTATGGTATTTTTTGCATTGTTGCTTCTCTTATTTTGTATCCTATCTTTTCGTCTCTTTCATCTAATTCTACTCTAATATCTGCATTTTTCAATAATTCTTTTACCTTTCTTGCATATTCTCTATGTGTTTCTGATAGTGGTAATACTTTTACTTGTATTGGTGCTAACCATGTTGGAAGTGCTCCTTTTGTTTCTTCTAAGTAGTATGCAATAAATCTATCTATACTTCCTAAAATTGCTCTATGAAGAACTACTGGTGTTTTCTTGCTTCCGTCTTTATCAATGTATGATAAATTAAATTTCATTGGTAAGCAGAAATCTAATTGACATGTTGATAATGTATATTCGTTTCCAACAGCTGGTCTAACTTGAACATCAAGTTTTGGTCCATAGAATGCTGCCTCTCCTATTTTTTCTTCATATTCAATTCCTATATCGTCTAAAACATGTCTTAATGTATCTTCTGCACTGTCCCACATTTCATCATCTGGGTGATATTTTACTTTATCTGCTGGGTCTCTTAGTGATAATTCAAAGTGGTAATCTGTAATGTTTAGCTCCTTATATACTTCTAGTATTAAATCTACTACTGATTTGAATTCAGATTCTATTTGTTCCGGTGTTACAAATAGGTGAGCATCATTTTGGCAGAATGTTCTTACTCTTTCAATTCCTTTTAATGTTCCACTTGATTCAAATCTGCAATCTCTTGCAATCTCGCCTATTCTAATTGGTAAGTCTCTGTATGAATGAATTGTATTTGCATATATCATCATATGATGTGGGCAGTTCATTGGTCTTAAAACAAATTCTTCTCCTTCAACTTCCATTTTAGGGAACATGTTATCTTTATAATGGTCCCAATGTCCTGATGTTTTATATAATTCTACTGATGCAAGTGGTGGTGTTAAAACGTGTTTGTATTCTAGTTTTTTTTCTTTTCTCTTAATATAGTTCTCTAATATTTCCCATACTGCATAACCATTTGGTAAATACATTGGAAGTCCTTTTCCTACTAAGTCATGTGTCATGAATATGTTTAATTCTTTTCCAAGTTTTCTGTGGTCTCTTTGTTTTGCTTCTTCTAGTTTTTGTAAATATTCTTCAAGTTCTGAAGCTTTTGGGAATGATATTCCATAAACTCTTTGAAGTGATTTGTTTTTAGAATCACCTCTCCAATATGCTGCAGATTTAGCTGTTAGTTTTATTGCCTTAACTTTTCCTGTTGATGGTAAGTGTGGTCCACGACATAAGTCTACGAATTCTCCTTGTTTATAGAAAGAAATAACTTCTCCGTCTGGAAGACCATTTATTAGCTCTATTTTATATGGTTCTTCTCTTTCTTCCATTAGTTTTATTGCTTCTTCTCTTGGAAGTTCAAATCTTTCAATTTTTAAATCTTCTTTTATTATTTTTTTCATTTCTTCTTCTAATGCTGATATATCCTCTTCTGTAAAAGGTGTTTCAACATCAAAGTCATAATAAAAACCTTTTTCTATTGATGGTCCTATTGTTAGTTTAGCTGTTGGGTATAGTCTTTTAACTGCTTGTGCTAAAATATGTGCAGTTGTATGCCAATATGTGCTCTCTTCAACTTCCATTGTTTTTCCACCATCTAATTTTATTCTAAACATAATTATCTCTCCTTATTTTTTATAAATTTCTTTTGAAACGATTTTAGTAAGTGCCATTATTACAGCATATTCTTCTAGTTCGTCTCTATATATTCTACCATTTGTAAGTACCCCAATAGCACCTTTTCTGCCTTTTGCAGTACTTCCAAAAATATCATGCATAAATCCAATTTCTTCTCCTTGCAAAACTCTATCTACTGCGTTTTGTGGATATTCAAATGATGGACTAAAACCCACATAATAATTTTTTCCATCATAAATTGCACATATGCTTGCATCCATATATTTAGTATCCACTTCTGCAACTGGATACATTCCGGCTTCTATTCCTACTCCAAAGTCACATGTGCCGGCACCTTTCCTCTGCATGCTCAAAAGCATTTTTTGCACGATTTTTTGCACCCTTTATGGTCTCTTCAAGAGTTAAAGGGTTGCAAGAAACACCAGAAAAGTTGTCCTTATCTTGTCCCACTTTATCATCTTGTCTTACTTCTTTTGGCATTATTATATATTCAATTTTATCGCCATTCTCAACCCACAACTCTGGGTATCTTGAAAAGGCTCTAGTAATTGCTGTTATTTTTGGTATACTTCTACTTCCTATTGAAATTAGCATATTTTACCTCTTTCCCTATTAAAATATTATACTACAAAATCGCTTAAAGTCAATAACTTTAAGCGATTAAGTTTTATTATATTTCATCTGCGATCTTTGCAAATTCTTCTAATGTGAGTTTTTCTGGTCTTACTCTGTTATCTATACTTAGTAACTCTAATGTTTTACATATTTGCTCTTTGCTTCCATATTTATTGCTGTTTGCAAGTGCATTTAGAAGTGTTTTTCTTTTTTGCATGAATGCTGTTTTTATAACTTCAAAAAGTTTTTCTTCATTTTTTACTGCTACTTTTGGTTCCTTTAAAACTTCTAAACTTATTACTGTTGAGTTTACTTTAGGTTCTGGAATAAATGCTGTGTTTGGTACTTCTAGTACTCGTTTTGGATTTGTGTAATAGTGTATTGCATATGTTATTGCGCCTGTATCTCCTGTACCTGGCTTAGTTACTAGCCTATCTGCAACTTCTTTTTGTATCATTACTGTTATTGTTTCTATGTCTAGCCTTTCCTCTAGCAACTTCATTATTATCGGTGTTGTTATATAGTATGGCAAATTTGCTACTATCTTTGTTGTTTTAACTTTTTCTTCTGCAATTAGTTCTTTTAGATTTACTTTTAGAACATCATCATTTAATACTTTAAAATTATCATACATTGAAAATCTATCATTTAATATTTCTATCATTCTTTTATCTAATTCAATACATATAACTTTTCCTGCTCTATCTAGTAGTTCTTTTGTAAGTGTTCCAAGTCCTGGTCCTATTTCTATTATTAAGTTATCTTTTGAAACATTTGCCGCATCAACAATTCCAGTTACTGCATCATCATTCACTAAAAAGTTTTGTCCTAAATTTTTATTTGCAGTTATATGATATTTATCCATTATGAATTTTGTATCTTTTAAAACACTCATGTTTTACCTCTTTTCACATATATTTTATATTATTTAATACAAAAAGTAAAGTTTAATTGTAAATTAATTTTCGTTATGCTATAATTTTGATAGGTGATTTTTATGTTTGAAGATATTAAGAAAAATAAAGTTAAATCTGGTTTTATCATATCAGGTTTTATCATTATGATTACTTTAATTGTATATTACATTGCTATGGCTTTTGATTTTAGTGGTCCTATGGCAATTACTATTGCAATGATGTTTTCTATAATCACTGCTTTTGCTTCATATTACAACAGTGATAAAATAATTTTATCAGTTACAAAGGCAAGACCTGCAAATGAAGAAGAAGATCTAAAACTTGTACATATTTTAGATGCACTTATGATTTCTTCTGGTCTTCCTGCTAGACCTAGACTTTATGTTGTAGATGACCCTCAACCTAATGCTTTTGCAACAGGTCGTAATCCTGAACGTTCTATTATTTGTGTTACAACAGGCCTTTTAGATAAATTAGAGTATTACGAATTAGAAGGTGTTATCGCGCATGAAATGAGTCATATTAAAAATTATGATATATTGTTAACTTCAGTTGTAACAGTTATGGTTGGTTTTCTAGTTATGATTTCTGACTTATTCTCTCGTTCTTTCTTTTGGGGTAGTTCTAAAGACAGAGATGATGATAGTAAAGGAAATGGAATTTTGATGTTAATTGGACTTGTTCTTTTAATTGTTGCTCCACTTCTTGGTAAAATAATGCAAATGGCACTTTCTAGAAATAGAGAATATTTAGCAGATAGCACTGCAGTTGAAATTACAAGAAACCCTGATGGTTTAATTTCTGCTCTAAAGAAACTAGATAGTGACCCTAATGAACTAATGACAGCAAACAAAGCAACTGCAAACCTATTTATTGTAAGTCCATTTAAAGCAAAAAAGAATGGAAAAAGAAAAGCTGGTTTATTCGATACTCACCCAAGTATAGATGATAGAATTGAAGCTTTGCAAAACATTCATTAAAAGCCAAAACAAGCAATACTTTTTAGTACTGCTTGTTTTTTATTACATCATTCCGCCATTCGAGCTTAGCTTAATTATTAGGTCCATATTATCATCTTTTGCAGCTTTATTTTTTCTAATTACTCCGGCATTTTTGACACTTATATACTATTACATATCCCTTTTTAGGACTAATCTCTATCCCAATTGGTTCTAGCATTCCATGGCATTCTTCTGCTCTATCGCCTGGGTTTTTATCAACATGTTTTGAGTATAAACAAATATTACAATGGTTTCTACATGAATAGCCAAGTTTTGGTACTGTGTGCCCACAATTTTCGCACACAAATTCTTCATCAATTTCTGTAAATAAACTTTCCATTTAATTCTCCTTAAATATACTTCCACCAATAAATTCTCTAAGTAAAGAATGTGTTGGCACTGCTTCATCTGGAATATCTTCAAAATATGAAAGCATTGCAATTAATCGTTTTGCTTCTGAGTATAGTGGTGATGTTGCATTAATTTCTTTTAATAATGGAACTGCGTATTTTTTTAGTACACTTAGTTCATATATTAATGAGGAATTAAACATGCAATCCGCTTCTTCTTGGAATTTGAAGATGTTATTTACTTCTCCTCTATTTACAGATGGCCACATTCCTAAAGTATGTGTTGCACTATATCCTCTAAAGTTGTAATCTCTAACAATTCTTCTAATAAGTCTTGTGTCTGTTGTAGAAATTCTGTTATAATAATCAATATTTAAAACTGTTAAGCAACTAATATATATCTTGAATTTTTGGTCTTTTGGAATTAGGTATGTAAGGTCATCATTTAAGCAGTGAATTCCTTCCATTACTAATACTTCATCTGGAGCAAGTTTCATTTTATTGCCCTTATATTCTTTATGTCCTGTATGGAAGTTAAATGTTGGTGCTTCTATTTCTTCACCTGCTAGTAACTTTACTAAATCGCTATTTAATAGCTTTGTATCTATTGCATGAATGCTTTCAAAATCGTATTTTCCATCCTCGTCTACTGGTGTTTGTTCTCTTTCCACAAAATAATTATCAACAGAAATTATTACTGGTTTTAAGCCATTTAATCTTAATTGAAGTCCAAGCCTTTTTGCAAATGTTGTTTTTCCAGATGAAGAAGGTCCTGCTATTGCAATTAGCTTAATCTTTCTATTGCTTGCAATACTATCTGCTATTGCTCCAATCTTTTTCTCGTGTAAAGCTTCATCTAATAGTACATATTCTTGAATGTTGCCTTTTTTTACAATTGAATTTAATTTATATAATGTATTTACATTTAAAATTTTATGTAGTTTTTGATATTCTTCAAGTGTTGCAAATAGTTTTGGAGTATCTTGAAATTCTGATAATTCATAAGGGTTATTTTTGCTTGGATATCTAATCAAAAAACCATCTGAATATTTTGTAATTTCATACGCTTCTGCAAATCCTGTTGATATTGGTAATACTCCATAGAAATAATTATAATAATCTTCGCAATAATATAGTGTTACTTCCTTTTTTTGCTTTAAATCTAGTTGCAACTTGCCTTTTAATGTGTTTTCTTTTTTATAGAATTCTTCCGCTTCTTCTTTTGTCATAAACCTTTTCTCAATTGGCAAATCTTGCTTTATTATTTCTTTTACTCTTTTATTGACATTGCTTATTACTTCATTAGTAATTTTTAAGTTATCAACTGTGCAAAACATTGCATTTGAAAGTTGGTATTTTATTGTCATTAATGCTCCTGGGTAAACTTCACTTATAGCTTTGCTTATTATATATACAAGACCTCTTCTATATATTCTCATTCCATCTTTGTTGTTCAAATCTATCAATTCTAATTTACCGTTAGCTTTTATTTTAAAATTCAAGCTTTTAATTTCATTGTTAAATTTACAAGCAATAACTTTACATTTTGCTTTTTGAATTTCATCTTTTAAAAGCTCACTAACTGGTGTTCCTTCTTTTACATCTATTATTATTTTTTTATAATCAATTTGCATAAATTCCACCTTTTACCTATCTTTATAAATTCTTCTCTTTTTTTCCATCTTTGCTAATAAGTTGTAAAACTGTATCATAGTCTTCATTTAAAGTTTTTGTTATAACCCATTTTTTAACAATATTTAGACTGTCAGATGCTTTAACTTTCTTTATTGTTTCCTTCTCTGTACCATTATATTTTATGGTTTTAATTGTAAAGTTTTCATAATCATTTACTGTTGTATAATATATTGCGTCTTTTTGCATATTTACTTCTTTAACATTTGAATCTATTTTGCATACCTTGGTTATTTTTTCACCCTTTTTGTTCATTTTATATAAATACATTTCTTTATCTACATTGTCTTCTGTTCCTGTTACCATGTAATAAATGCTGTTTCCCTTAACATATAAAGCCTGACATTGCATTCCTGTATCAATTTTAGAAATTCTAGTTGCCTTTTTACCATTTAGTTTCATTGTTGCTATGTATTGTGAACCTTCTATGCTGTATATGTAGTATATCTTACTACCATCAATTTGATAATATGATATTTTTCTATCTGATATTTTTTCTCTATCTGTTCCATTTGTTCTTACCCTATAAAGGTTAGAATTTTTAAAATAATATATCCATTTTTCCATTGCTATAACTTGGCTTGCATCAACATCTTGCGCAAGAACTTCTTTTTTCTTGCCATTTGTTTTCATTTTTATTAAGTTGTTTTGCCCTTTTTCTTCGTCTTTTTCTATGCAGTATATGTAATTATCTATAACATTTAAACCGCATATATTTTCCATCAGCTACTTTTTTAGTGTGTTTACCATTCTGTTTTATTTTGCATATGCCAATAGCTTCACTATTATCCATTTCAATATAATAAATCCAGCTGCCTTCTTGTGTAGCTATTCCATTGTTATAACTGTTTCCAGTTGAGTTTCCTTGTTTTGGTTCTTTAATACATGATGTAATTACAAGTATTGTAATTAGAACAATCAAGCATGCCACAACTATTGAAGTTATTTTTTTATTGTCTAAAATAGTGCCTTTAATTTTGTTTATATATTTCATGAAATTAAACTTCATTATTTCCTCCATTTTCTATTATATTTTTATTATCTATAATTCCTAATGTAAGCCAAAATATTGGTGCTATTCCAATTGTACTTATATTGAAAAATGCTTGTACTAGATAACTTCCTATAATACTTAATATTATAAAAATATCTTTTCTTTTGAATATATATTTTAGATTAGGAAATACAATTGCAATTAAAAATATCATATATACTATTAGTGCTGGTATTCCAAGTGTTACTGCAATATTTAAATATTCGTTATGTGCTTTATCTGGAATACCATTATGTGCTTTTATAAATTCAAAACTTTCTTCAGTTAAATTTTGCACAACACCACGTTTTAAGTTATCTGTCCCAACTCCTAGAATAGGATATTTTCCGTATTATATCAATAACTATTTTCCAAATTTGTATTCTTCCAGAGCCAAGGTTTCCATTTGATATACCTGATTCTTTCATAATGCTAATATCATATTTTGCTGTGTTTATTTTCCTTCTTAAGGAACTATTTTTTTGAGTATATAACATTGCAAAGATAGTTATAAAAGCAACAATTAATATAAAAATCCTTTTAATGTATTCTTTTTTATAGTTCTTTTTCAAATAAGCAATTAATACAATACTAAAAGCAATAAATGCAACCCAACCACTTCTAGCATTGCATGCTATCAAACAGAAAAAAGTTGTTAATGCAGTAACTAGACTTACTTTGTCATCATCTAATATATATAATATTATAAATAATGGTAATCCTATACTTGTAAAGTTGCCCATAAAGTTCGTATTTCCAAATGTTCCACATACACCTTTATTTAAAATTGGTATTAATGAACTATCTGGATAAACTACATAATTTTGTATTATCCCAATTACACCAATTATCATATATAAAACTTCCATAATTCTTATTAATGTCTTTTTTTTATAATTTAAAAACTTCTTTGCACACATATATATTACTATATAAGTATATAAAGCTAGTATTCCTTCATATCTGTTTTTCTCACCAATTATGGATATTAAAATATTTTTTGAATTAATAGTACTTAAGAAAACTAAAAACCCGAAAATTAAAATTATATAATCCTTTTTATCTAATTTTAATTTTTTATAATTTGCAAGCATTAGAATTAAAAGTGCTGCTCCACATATGAGTAGTGTATATATTTTTATAATATTATATTGTTCATCACTTGGAATTATCACTATAGCTGTTACTACAATTTGCATAATTAATACAATGTTAATTAACTTGTCCTTCATTTGTTCTCCTATTTTTTTGTTTATATTATATATCTATAAAACAATAGTGTCAATGAAAATAAATGATTTTCAAAATATTTTTATTTTCACTAACACTATGGTTTTTCCATTTCTAAATATGTTGTTGGAACATCTCCCATTATTACAGTTTCTACTAGCAATACTTGATTTTGTATTGTTTCCTCCATTGTTTTATATGATGTAAGTATTGAAACATTACACTCTAAATTCAAATATATTCTATAAACTGTTTGGTTTATTCCTGCAGATTCAAATTCTGTTTTAATATCTGTTGCAATTTGCCCTGCTGATATAATCTTAATTTTTATTCTCGGTCCACTTCCTGCAAAATATTTTATACCTGTTAAACTTCCTATTGGAATTTCTATTGTTTGTTTACTTATATCATTTAATTCATTTTGAATTTCTATTGCTATATCTGATGCTATTTCATTTATTGTTACTATATCTGTTTTTAATACACTATTTTTTCCATCTTCAGTTTTTATCATTTGTACAGTGTCTTTATAATTATACCTTGCAAGTACATCTGTAGATTTTCTATTTGTTATATCTGTTGCTATACTTTGTGCTTTTGCTTTGCATAGTCCTTCAAAAATTGGATCTATAGATTTTAAAATTTTGTAGCTTGTTATGCTTGAAATTACAAGCATTAATATCATAAAAAATGTCTTTTGTACTTTTAAACTATTTTCTCTATTGTTTTTAATTTGTGGCAATCTTATTTTATGCCTTGAATAGATTTTATCCATTTTTCTATACTGCTACTCTTCTGCCGCAATACCTTGGTATATATAATCTTTGCCCTACGCTTATTTTATTTGCATTTTCTATATCATTTACTTTAGCAATATCTTCTACTGTGCTCTTGAATTTTTTTGCAATGCTCCAAAGTGTATCTCCTTGTTTTACAAAGTAAATTACCATGCTGTATGTATTACACTCTTTGCTTTCTTCCATTTCTACATTTTCAATCATATTTATTTTTCTACTTTTTTGTTCTGATAAGTTAAACTCTACACCTATTGTAACTTCAATGGTTCCGTCTCTTATTATAAAATCATTTTGCTTAATTTTAAGTGTTGTTTCTACCATAGATTTTTCCTCAATTTTATCTGAAATCACATCAAAATTGTATGGTAAATCTACGCCTCTTGTATTTATTCCATTACTTTGTTCAAACATTATATTTAGCCTTAAATTTCCTTCATAAATTACTTTTTCATTTCTAACTTGCATGTTGTTTATTGTTGGAGCAATTTGTACATCTAATACACGACCTGTAACCTCTGGTATTCTGATGTTTTCTTTAGCTGTATACATATCTGTTATTCTATTTCGTTCTATTACAGCATTAACTTCCTTTTTTGTAAAAGTAATATCTTTTGTTATGCTGTATAAATCTTCTATCATGTTTATTTGTTTTGTTTCATAAGCTAGGCATGTAATATCAATGTCTGCTTCTATTGAAATTGAGTGTTCCTCATTGCTGTTTGGTTTTACTATAAGATTATTTAAACTGTTTTGAACTTCACATTCGCAATTTTCATTAACATTTTGCATATCTACAAAGCCCATTATTGGAATTTTTGTAGTTGCTGTATTTATTCTGTTGTCTTCAGTTAAATACATTATTTTAATAGATGCATCAGCCTTTGAAAGTACTTTGTTATAGCTTATTTTAGTTTCTTCATCAACTATATCAAAATCTACTTTCATTATTTCTGCCATTTCATCTGCCATATCTATTGCTATTGTATCTTTTAAACTTACTTTATTATTTCCGCTTCCAACAAGTGAAATAATAGTTTGGGTATCGCCAAGTTTTTCTATAGGTTCTCCTTTCCCAACATCTGTTATAACATCACAATTTTCATTTGCGTATATATTAACATTAGTATCTAAGTTTGCCTTTATATTTAACTTTCTACCATTGATAATCTTTGTATCAAAATCTTTTATAGAAACTCTTACATCTGCTTGCATGCTTTCTTTACAGCTATCCATATTTATAACTTGTGTAAAATCTATACTTGTATTTAGGCTTCTTACACTTCCTTGCTCATCATCTGCCATATATATTATGTAAGTATTTATTGCTCCATCTATTCTAATTTTGCCATCCATTACATCTTTTTTATATATACTAATTACTCCATTTGTATTTATAACTTTTAATACATCTGGTTTAACATCATTTACTATTACATCTGTTTCAACCTGCCTATTTTCTCTCTTTTGTCCTACTATTTTGTTTAAAACAATTTGATTTTTGGTTATTTCTACTACCATATTATTACCTCCCTTAATTATTAAATTATATTAGGAGGAATAAAAAAAATTCCTAAATTTTAGGAATTTTTTAAAATTTTGTTCTTAATATTGATGGTACTAATGGAAAATATTCTTTCCCATTGAATATTGATATTTCTAATTCATTTGCAAGTATATCTTTATATTTATAACATGCATTTGTCTCTTTTTCTTCACTCTTTACTCTAAAAATATCTGGATAGGTATTTTCTATAATTGCTTTCTCTTCAAAGAATTTCTTTCTTCCCATTGCTCCTCTTATCATAACTTTTTGTCCTATGTTTTTATCAAGTTCAGCTTTAATGTTTGAGATATCCATTTGGCAAATCATATGAAACACATCCTCTCCATTAATTTACGAGGATTATATCATGGGAACATAAAATTGTCAAAAATTGTTTTATTATGTCAAATCTAGCTATCAAAGTAATTTCAATGGTTTCGTGTTATGTTTCTTTATTTATTACATTTTCATTACATTTTTGTTACATAAATATTGCCTGTTTTTTTCCCATTGCTCCAACTCCATTTATTCCTTTTTCACCTTCTTTAATTTCTTTTGCAATGTCGTGTCCACTTACAAATTTGCTCTTATCTGTTGTAGCAATTTTTTCTGCAACTATTAGTGGATCTACAAAATCTATTAATATTCTTCCTGGTGATGATGCAAAATCTGCCCCAGCATCTATTAGTGCTTCAAAAAAGCTCTGGCAAGCTCCCGCAAAAATTACTAATTTGCTTGAACTTCTAGCCCATTTCCTAGCTTCTTTTACTGTATTTATAAAGTTCTTTGAATTTCTGTAATTATATATATTTGAATAACTTATTCCTTTTTTTAACATTGCATCATGTCCTGTTATGATTAATATATCTGGTTTATATCTTTCAAGTAAGCCTCTTACAACCTGAGCCTGCATACGTTCTGGAATGTTTTTTACAACTGCATTTAAACCTAGTTTTTTATAATATCTTGCAGATTTTTCGCTATATCTTCGGTCTCCATCTAAATGCAGTATTCTTCCTGTTTTTATATTTACTCCTCTTGTTTGTTTTTTGTAATTATTTATTCTCTCTACTAATAGTTTTTCCATTTCCTTTTTGCTCTTTATTATTCTACTTTCATATACTTTTTCTATATCTTGAAGTGGTGCATCTGCCTCAACTCTAAAAGTTACACCTTTTAAAATTGCTACTGCGTTTCCATCTTTTAAATTAATTATTCTATCAACGACAAAAACAATATCATTACCATATGATTTTCTGGTAACATATTCGCCTTTTTTCACTTTCAAAATTATCACCTCAAATATTATCGGTTACTATATTTTATGTCGAATTTTGTTCTAATGTTATCTTTTAAAAATTTTGTCTTTTTTTATTGTATATTCTGAATTTAAATGATATAATTTGGTAAAATAAAAACAAAGGAGACAAATTGATGGATAATCACGTTCTTTTAGAAAGAATGAATGAAGCTGATTTATTTTTGCTTAATAATTTAGATGAGCAAAATAAGTTTAAAAACCCAAATGATATACATGTTAGAGTTTTATTATACAATTTAGATATAATGTATAATGAGTTTGATCAAAGTGAAGATGGCATTTTAAAAAGGAGATTTGATAAAATTAGAAGCGTATTCAAATGTGCCACTGGTGCTAGATTAAGCCCTTGGGAAGAAAATGAAGCAAAAGATTATTTTACTTATATTGCTGATACTAAAGAAACTTATGAAAGAGGTATTAGTAGTGTTGAGCAAGCTTTATCAAATATTGCTAATGCTCTAAAAGTATCTCAAGTTCCTGATGAGTATTCATCAAATTACATATTAGCTCAAAGCGGTATAAATGGCTTAACTCAAGAACAAAAAGCTAGATTTGATGCCTTTATTCCTCTTATGAATAAGATTTCTGAAATTGAAAAACTTTCTGAACTTGAATTTCAAAAGCCTGTTAACGATAATCAAGCTTTAGTTGTTCAAAAGGAAAAGCCTGCTTTTTTAAAGAAGATATTAGATTTTTTTAGAACAAAGTTCTCTAAACAAAAGCCTACTCAAGAATCTTCTATTGGTAGTACAGTTTCTGCTGCACCTTCAACCTTTAAAGAAGAAATTAAAGCAGAGCAAACAAGATTTAAAACCCCTGTTGTAAGAGATGCACAGCCTATACCAGAACATATAGTAATAAGCGATTTACATGGTAATATTAATCATTGGAATATGATAAAAGAAGAATTAAAGAAAAACCCAAAATTAAAAGTTACCATTTTAGGTGACGCTATGGATCGTGGTGAATTCGGACCTGAAATATTATTACAAATCAAGGAATTGTGTGATAAAGGTTATGTTCAGTACTTGCCTGGTAACCATGATATTTTCGCTTATAACTATTTAAAGATGAAAGAGGCTCATACTAGCCAACCATTTACAATGGCAAAAGCCCATTTAGAACATAATGGTGGCAAAGCAACAATGGAAAAGTTAGATAATTTTCAAGAACTTGTAGCAAAAGAGCTTGCTAATGGAAATATAAAAAAACATACAACTCTAGCAGAACTTGCTGATTGGTTAGGTGATCAACCAATTCAAATGAAGCTTGTGGAAAAGGACTACTTATATTATTTATCTCATGCAGTATTTGATGAGAAGCTATACTCATATGATAAAAATTTCAATTTAAGTAAAGCTTTATCTCTTGAATTGCATGGTGGAAAAAATTCCGAGATGTACAGAAGGTTTCTTAATTGTATGTGGTATAGAGCTGAGGATACTAGAACTCATTTCTATGACCTTTCTTTACCACAAAATGGTGTTTCAATTGTTGGGCATACACCTCAAAAACATATAAATCTACAACATATTCAAAATAGGCCAGTAATTATTGTAGATACTGGAAATGGAGCATTTAGTGGATATAGCTTAACAAAAAATAAAAACATTGATTTTGAAAATTCACTTTCTAGATAAAAATTCAGGACTTTATCCTGAATTTTTTCTTGTATAATTTGCGTTTTAGTGATATAATCTTACCATAATTTATAAGGAGGTTTTTTTATGCAAATACCATTTAAAAAAGCAAACATATTATTACCAAAGAATGCAGATATGCATAAATGGTCAGTTGTAGCTTGTGATCAATATACATCTGAACCTAAATACTGGGAAGAAGTTGAAAATATTGTAGGAGATGCTCCATCAACTTTAAAAATAACTTTACCTGAAATATATCTTGAAAAAGAAAACGTTTCAGATAGAATAACAAAAATAAATGAAGAAATGGATAGACTTTTAAGTGAAGATTTCTTCAAAACATTAACAGATTCTTTAATCTACCTAGAAAGAACATGTAAAGATGGAAAGGTTAGAAAAGGAATTGTTGGTATGGTAGACTTAGAAGACTATTCATACGAAAAAGGTTCACAATCATTAATAAGAGCAACAGAAGGTACAGTTTTAGAAAGAATACCACCAAGAGTTAGAGTAAGAGAAAATGCAAAACTAGAATTACCACACGTAATGCTTTTAATTGATGACGAAAAGAAGGAAATTATTGAGGGCTTAACAGATAAAGTAACTAGTGATGATGTTGTATACGATTTTGATTTAATGCAAAACGGTGGACACATTAAAGGTTATAAAATTCCTGAAAACTTAGTAGAAGGTGTTTTTGCAGGTTTAGAAGAACTTGCCGACAAAGACAATTTCGAAGCAAAATATAACGTTCATGATAAAGGAGTTTTACTATTCTCTGTTGGAGATGGTAACCACTCTTTAGCTACTGCAAAAGCTTGCTATGAAAATTTAAAGAAAGTATTACCAAAAGAAGAATACGAAAATCACCCTGCAAGATATGCTTTAGTTGAAGTTGTAAACCTACATAGTGATGCATTAGAATTCGAACCAATACACAGAGTTGTATTTGATGTAGAACCTGCAAAAATGATTGAGGAATTCGAAAAATATTATGATGTATCTAGAACTGAAGGAGAAGGACAAAGAGTTGAATATGTTTATGAAGGAAAATCAGAAGTTCTATATATTAAGAACCCAAAATCAAATTTAGCAGTTGGTTCTCTACAAATGTTCATAGATGAATACATCAAAAATCATGGTGGAAAAGTTGATTATATCCATGGTGATGATGTAACAAGAGAATTAGGAAGCAAACCAGGAAATATAGGTTTCTTATTACCAAATATGAAGAAAACAGACTTATTTAAAACTGTAATATTAGATGGTGCTTTACCTAGAAAAACATTCTCAATGGGACATAGCTATGATAAGAGATACTACTTAGAAGCAAGAAAAATTAAATAAAACATGTAAAAAGGGACAATAAAATGTCCCTTTAAATTTTATATTTTTCATGCTCTTTTTCATATTTAAGTTTAGTGGCCATTCCTCCTCTTATGTGCCTTTCTGCTTTATTCTCATCAAGCACCTTTCTTACTTCTATTGCTAGTGCTTGATTTATATGTATTAATCTTTCGCTAACATCTTTATGTACTGTTGATTTAGAAACTCCAAACTTCTTAGCCGCTCCTCTTACAGTATCTCCTGTATCTATTATATATTGTGCTAAGTGAATAGCACGGTCCTCTATTGATACTCCTCTCATATAAAAACCCCCATATGAATACTTTTGTTTAAGTGTATTCGTATGGGGGCTTGATTATGTCATTTTACTTTTTCATTTTTCCTAGATTCTCTAATTATCTTTATTGTGCTTGAAATAAGTAGTTTAATCATTTTTTCAATTTCCTTTTTGTCCTCTTCTTTTCTGTTTTTATATGTAGTTAATATTTGACCAATTTTTTTAACTGTATCTATTCTAAAGTCACTAACTTCAGTTGCTTTTGTTGTTAATATTATTTCATAAAGCATGTCTATAAAATCTTTTCTCTCCTCTGGAGTTGTATTTTTAAGCCAATCCCTAAGTATTCCATTAAATATTTCACTGTTTGTAGTAACTCTTTCAATTCTTACTAGTTTATCACCTTCAATTTCCCAAGAAAAAATATCATGTTGCATAAATCCCTTTTGATTGCTTTTTATTACTTGATATTCTTCCTCGTGTTCTAGAAGTCTTCCTACTACTGAAGATTGTGGAATATATGTTTCTATTTTTTTCAATACTTTTCTATATTCCGGCGTTTGTATAACACTTTTATCAAAACCTGGTCCATCTGCGTTTATTATTTTTTTTATTTTTGGTTTAATTTCATCTTCGCAAAAAACTGCTGCATATACGGCCAAATTGCCTCCTTTTGAATGTCCGCCTAAGATGAAATCTTCTTTATATTTCTTTGCAACATCATTTAAATAAACTACAGACTCTATTTGTGAAGGTACATTTTCCATAAAGCTCATATTAAAATCTTCTTTCCAGCCAACTAAGGTTGAATCTGTACCTCTATATGAGATGTATTTTATCTTGGGCAAGTTTATTGTTATTGCTGCAAATTGCTTTTCTGCTGAATTATCTAGAATTTCCACATAGTCTGTTACAGCAATGTCTTTATATCTCTTTGCTTTTCCAAGTTCTTGCAAAAAAGGCTTATCATCTGCCCAAATATATTTTGCTTGTTCTAAGTCTTTCATTTTTGTTGCAATGCTTTCAATTGTTTCATTAGCACACATATCAATATATTTAAATGGCATATATGAAATCCTTGCAAATATCATATCATCTATTTCATTCATTTTCTTTTCTTCTAATACATAGTTTCCATTTGCTTTTACATAATCTATTAAGTTTATCATTGGGTTTCCTCCTATGGTATATACTACCATATTTAGCTGCTTTTTTCAATTTAAATTTTATTATTTTGTAAAAATTTTTTTCCCTCTTTATACCCGAGTTCATACAACTCATCTATCTTAGAATAGTCAAGCAAAGATATATTTTCTGTTTTTAGTGTAAGCAAATAATCGGCTCCATCTAATTCATAATTAGATAGCTCGTGGCACAAAATACTTATTGATCTTGATACAATATCTATAATATTCTTGTTCTTTTTTAATTCTTTTTCACTTTGAAATTTTATACAAAAAACTTTGTCTGCACCACATAATTTTGCCGTTTTCCAAGGCAAATTTTCCCTTATTCCTCCATCTATTAGTTCTATATCTTTATATTCACATGGAGAAAAAACACCTGGATAGCTACAACTTGCACGTACTGCCTTTCCTATTCCTATACTGTTTATGTATTTTATATCATCTAAAAACCTACCTCTTTTTTCTATGTTGGAAAAGATATATAGTCCTCCACTATTTAAGTCTACACTTGGAATTATTACGTTCTTTTTTATTTGGTTTATATTACAAATTTCCTTTACCTTTGCCGCTTCTGTTATTGATTTTTCAATTACGTCACCACTGTTTAAGCCATCAATTATAATTGTACCTTTTACTATTACACCAACTAAAAATTTCATAACATTTTTAAAATCTATGCATCTAATTTTTTTAGAGTACTTTTTAAAAAGTTTGTAAATTTCGTCTGAATTGTACCCCATTGCATTTAAACTTGCTACTATACTTCCTGATGATGTTCCTGTTATATAGTCATATTTTACGTTTTCCTCCTCAATTGCCTTTAAAACACCTATATGGGCAGCTCCTTTTACGCCACCACCAGCTAAACAAACTGCTAAACTCATAAAAATCACCTTAGATTATTATATTATCTAAGGTGATTTCTTGCTACTTTTATAAAATGCACAGTATTTGTTTATTGGGCATTCTAAACATTTTGGTTTTCGTGCATCACAAATATTTCTGCCATGCCAAACAAGTATATGGTTTACATCTTTATAATATTTTTTAGGAATAACTTTTAAAATGTCCTGTTCTATCTTTTCTGGTAAAGTTTCTTTTGATAAACCTACTCTATTTGCAATTCTCTTTGCATGTGTATCTATTGCTATTCCTTGTGGGTTATTGAAAGCTTCAAGCATTATTACATTAGCACTTTTTCTGCCAACCCCTGGAAGTTTAATTAACTCTTCCATATTTTCTGGAATTTTGCCATTATATTTTTCCAAAACATCTTCTGCCATTGCTTTTATATTTTTGGCTTTGTTTTTATAAAACCCACATGGGTGTATAATTCTTTCTAATTCCTCTATATCCATTTTGCAAATGCTTTCTGGTGTTCCATACTTTTCAAATAATAGTGGTGTTGTTTTATTAACTCTCTCATCTGTACATTGTGCAGAAAGCATAACAGCTACAGTCATTTCAAATGGAGTTTTAAAATCTAAACTACATGTTGCTTCTGGATAATATTCTTTTAATATTTCTATAATTTTTATTGCCTGCTTTTGGTTCATGTGCTATCCCTCTCTATTTATTAGTATAGCATGAATTGTTTTTACTTTCAAGATATAAAAATATCCACAGCATATTGTGCATACTGTGGACGAATTTTACTATTTTCCTATAAACATTTGAACAAATATTTTACCATATTTTGAACTTTTAACAACTGCAACTCCTGTGTAGTTAAAACTGCTGTTTAAGATATTTGCCTTATGACCTTCTGAGTTCATCCAAGCATTTACAGCACCTGTATTGCTTGAATTTCCTGCAATGTTTTCTCCTGCTGTTTTATAACTTACACCAAAGCTTTTCATCATATCAAATGGAGAGCCATATGTTGGTGATGTATGTGAGAAATAGTTGTTTTTAACCATATCTTCAGCTTTTGCCCTTGCAACATTTTGAAGTTCTGCATCTACTTTAAGTGCAGAAAGTCTTGCAGCTGTTCTTTTTGCATTTATTAAATCAAAAACTTCTTTTTCATCAGCTGTTAAACTGCTTCCATTATTTGTTGTTGTATTGTTTGTTGTATTATTGCTATTTTGATTATTTGAATTATTGCTTTTTGGGTATATTAATTTTACATATTTTGAGCTTACCATTCCTATATAATCACCATTTGTTTGTATTACATACCAGTCTCCTATTTTTGCAAAAACTCGTATATATTCATTTTTATAAATCATTGTTACCGCTTTATAATTTGTTCCTGGTCCTTGTCTTACATTAAGTGCAGATGCTGTAACTAAACCTGTTGTTGTTCCCACTGTTTGATAATGTGACATTGCTTTTGAGACTGTTGATATAGAAATTATGGTTATAAATAATATTAAAGCAATTATGAGTTTTTTTGTTTTCAAAATTAATCATCTCCTTAATATTATTATTGTATTTAAAAAATAAAAATATTCAAAGAAAGATAAAAAAACCTAGTTTGAATTTTCAAACTAGGTTTTAAGAGAACTCTTAGATAAGAAATAGCACAATGCAAATTGCTATGCCTATTCCACTCACTACAAGTGTCTTATGCCACTCAATGCGATCACTCTTCCGTCCTTTCCATGCAAAGTAGATTTTACCTGCATTAATTGCCATTGCAATAATTACAAGCACAACTGCAACATCGTGGTTAAAAAATATTGCAATAAAGAACAAGAGAAAAAATACAAATGCCATAGTAAGCGTCTCCTTTTTCATATTATCCTGAACGGATTATTATATTTTAATTATACCATATTATGTAAATGTTTTCAATTTTACTCTCTTCTTCTATTATCTCCTGGAGTCATTCCACCGTTCTTCTCTCTGGTCAGAACCTTCAACTTTATCTATTGCTTCTTCATATTGCATATCTTCATTTTGCTCTAATAATGCTAAAACTTTGCTTGCTTTATTTTCATAATATCCTGGTGGTACAGTTAGTTTGTCAACTATTCCATCTCTTCTCATTAAGTCTTTTACAACTTCTTCTTTTCTGGTTTCTGCATTTTGTCTTGCATTTCCATCTATTTCATAAACTTGTACTCCTTCTTCTTTTGAAGGTACTCCTCTATCATTTAAGTCTTGTGCTTTATCTAGCTCATCTTCTTTTTTTGCTAAGTCCATTCCAGATGTATTTTTTTCAGACATAAATGATCTTTCATCAAAGCCTAGCTGTCTTACATTTTTATTAGATAATTCTGGAACTGTAGTTCCCCAATATTTTTGCTCTCCATCTTGTTTTCTGCAATACAATGTTTCTGGTTCTCCCCATTCATTTTTTACTATTGCCATGATGTTTTCTCCATCTATATCATATGTTGCAAGAGGTTTTTGTTCAACTATTTTATCGTTTTTGATAGTTTTTATTGTTACATCTGGGTTCTTTCCATGAACTTGCTTGTTAGCTTGTTCAATTTCATTAAATTCCTTTTCTCCTTTTTTCCTTCCAAGAATTGTCCATGAATGAATATCTTTCCCTGGAATTACGCAAACTTCCTCATAGCCTTTTGCATATTTTACTGCTCTTTGGAAAGTATCATCTTCATTTATTTTTTCGCCTTTAATATTTAATCTTACAACTTGTCTTGCATCAACATTATATTTTTTTGCAATTTCTTCTTTTTTTATACTATCATCTTTTTGGTTTTCTTCCTCTTCAATTTCTTCTTCCTGTTCTTCTGGCTCATTGTCTTTTATCTCTTCTTCTTTTTCCTTTTCTTTTTCTTGTTCTAATTCTTCTTTTGTTAATGCTTCTCTATCTTTTATTTGTTCTTGGAATCTATCCATATTAACTTCTTCTTGTTCTAGACCTAATAAATTTAGCATATTTCCTAAAGCTTTTTTATCTTCTTCTGTATATTTCTCATCTTCTAAAAGACTACTATTAGGGTTCATTTTTCCGTCTTCGCCGATTGTTGCAATTAGCACACTCTCGCCTTTATAGTTTATATAAATGTTATATGCTCCTTGGTTTTCTCCAATTGTTACATCATTTAAAACAATTTTGCTTAGTTCTAAATTAACATGAGTAAAATATTTTTCTTCTTCTTGTTTTTCTTTCTTCATCTCTTTTGCTAAATCTTTTCCTTCTTTTTCTTCCATTTTAACCCACCTCTTTTACTCAAATTTCAAAGTATAATCTGTATTATCTCCAAGTGTAATAAATATCTTTAAATTTAACTCTCTTTTATCTATGTTGTTTGCATCAGTAATTATTAAAGTGTATTCATGCACACCATCTGTTTCATCATATTCATCAAATTCAACAGTATTTCTCTCAAAAAAGTTGTTTTGCATTTTTTGAACAAAATCACTGTAATTTGAGAAATTCGCATTTTTGAAATCTTCATCAAGTTTTCCATATATGTATTTAAAATCTTTATTATTTAATGCTTCAAAAACTTTATTAATTGTTAATTCAACTTTTTCTTGTTCATTTGATTTCTGATATTCCTCTAAAAATCTTGGTGTATTAAGCGTATATGAATCTAACATTAGTTTATAATCCATAACATGTGAAATTTTAAATATATAATAATTGCCATATGTATCTAAGCATACTAGATATTCTATATCTCCATCTGTATATTTATCAAACTTTGTTAATCCTGTTTTTTTCAAGCTGTTAACATATTTTGTGTATTCATCAACAGTTGCAAATTCACTGGCATCTTTTACTGATAATGGATCTAATGATTCCAACTCTTCAGCTTTTTCCTCAAGATATTTTTTGAAATTTTCAAGACTTCCAAACCTAGTGTTTCTGTATACTTCATCAAGTGTATTATATGCTTCCTCAGGTGAATATCTTGCCTTTTGTATATATGCTCTCAAGTACCTTTCTGCAACTTCTGAATTACTCATATTAGTATATTGAATAGTATTATATTCATTTTTCTGTATTTCAACATGCTTTGTATAATCTATATTGCTTTTACCAGATATACTTGTATTATATTCTTCACCTGTCATACTAGATATACTAAAAGTTCCATTAATAAAATCTTCTATAAACTTTATTGTATATTCCCCATTATTTGATAAGTCTAATTTTACAAAAAACGTTGTTCCATTATCATTATCAACTGAATACATTTCTTTAATTGTTATTATTGTTTTACTAGATAACCCATTTGCATTAAATACTGGAATTCCATTACTCAAAGAGTTAATAGCATTTTGGTTATTTACTCTCAAATATGTAATGTAGTTCTTTATATTTCTTTCTACTGAAAAGAACACCATTGTTTTATCTTCTTTATGTATTTCTTTATTTAAATACATCTCTTCTGGTTCTTTTTCTATCTCTGTTTCTGTGTTTGTTATATTGTTATTTTCTTCATTTGTATTTAAACCATTTTGTGTTTTATTATTATTTGTTTTTGTTTTATTATTAGATAAATTAATTAAAATAGCTATTATTACAATAATTGCAATTATGCATAAAGAAATTAATATTAAAATACCCTTCTTCATTCCGATTATTTTCCATAAATAACCTCCTTTATGTTATTTTATTGGCTCAATTATATAATGGAAATTTAAAAACTGTGCTGAAGTAGAACTAATAAAATGGCTTACTGATTTAAATGGTCCATTATGTCCTCTTGCAGAGTCTAACACATAAAACATATATCCTTGATCCTTATATTCATCTGGAAGAGGTAAAACTGCTAAAATGTGGCCATATTCACTGCCTATTATTGCCTTTCCATTTTTAAGTGCATCCAATGCTTGAGATGTGCTACCTACTGCTGTAGCCCTACAATTATAATATTTAGTTAAAAGGTCTGTATTGCATATTCCAGAATAAACACTTCCTTCTCCTGGCCAATAGTAACTTTTGTAATTACTTCCATAGTATTCTTCTAGTGTATCTACATAAGTAACTGGTGTTATAGAAGTATCATTACAAAAACCAGCTAAAATCATTGCCATACTTGTTGGTCCACATCCAGATGTTGGAATATCTGAAGTTCCATATTTTCTAGCATAATCTTTTTGCAAGTAATGAGGAAATCTATATCCTTCTGCAATTAAGAATTCACCATCATAGCCTCCTGAATTTGCTCTTTCTTCATATGTAAATATTTCTTCTTCATTGCTACTACTTCTGGTTATAGGAAGATCTGGTGCATAACTAATTGCATCAATCTGAGCTTGTGTATAATATATATAGTATTGTCTATTAAAAACCTCTCCTGCATCCGATTCACTTGCAAAGTTATAAACACCTTTAACATATGTTTCAAACTGTGCATCTCTTGAAGGTATATGAACACTTGCACCTCCGGCAACCTTACACCACCAATTGTCCCAAATGAAACGGTTAAATTCCCATGAATTAATTTCATATTGGCTTGCAGCCTTTTCGAAAACGGTTACAAAAGTATAGCCATTTCTTGTTGGTAAATGCCCAAAGTTATATGCTATTGCAGTTAAAGCGTATAACTGCTGTTGAGACAATTCAATTGAGTTTGTATAACTAATAACATAATTATACACTCCTTCTCGAACTTCGTCACCAACTTTATCTACAAGTTCTTTTTCTATGTATATGTTCATTGCACTTACTTCTTCATTGGTGTAAGTCGCGTTGCTTCCTCTTGTTAAAAAGCCGTTTACATAGTCTTTAACATTTTCAACTGTTTTTTCTTCTTCTCCATCAAAAACTTTACCTTGACATGCAAAACTATCTTGATGTGATTTCCATTGTAAATCGGAATTTCCTATTGTAGGCCATCCAACACCATCACCATACATTTTGTAAAACATACCATCTGAGCTTTGTGGAGCATCACCAGTATGTGAAAATTGCTTAAGATATGCTTCTAAACTACTAGTTCTAACAGAAGATATTAAGTCATCTTGATTATCTTTATTGGTTCCTCCTCCATCCAATATTGAATCAAATAAAGCTACAACACCAAGTATTAAAAATGCTACAGCCATAACTTTTACCATTACTATTAAAACTGGTAAAATAGCTGTTTTTATTGCATTTAAAATTATTTTTTTAGCTTCACTTTTGGCTTTCTTTTTAGCTACTTCTTTTGCACTTTTTAAAGCTTCATTTTCCTGTCTTTGATTATCTCTTTCTTCTGATGTCATATTTACTCACCTTCTTTTATTACTTTAATAGGCAGATAAATTTGCTATATCCGCCTATGTTAATTATAATAAATCTACGATATTTTTATATATTTCTTTTGCATTATCTTCACCTAAAGTATTATCGTTAATTCTAAGATTTTTTACTGTTTCAACAAACTCTGTTTGGTTCTTTCCTTTTGCAAATTTTGCTATTTTCTTTAAATTTGCATAGTAACTTGCTGAACCCCATTTTACCTTTGCTTTGGCAATTTCTTCTGGTGCTTTTATTCCAAGTTTTGAATATTCTTTTAATTCATCTCCTGTTACACCTTTTTGCATTGCCTTTCTTATTTCGTCTGCATCTGTTATTCCATTTTCTAAGAATTGCTGTGTTGCTGCCTTTATTCCAGATTCTCCTCCAAATGCATTTAATAGTTTTTCATCTTGTGCTATTTGTTTATATCCATCACTTTTATAGAAAGCTTTATCAAATTTTGAGTTATTATATGCTTCAACACCCATTGCACCCTTCTTGTAGGTTTCAAATAGATTGCTTGCACCCTCTTCTAATCTTCCTGTTAAATTTCCTCCTGCATGGTATCCTATTCCAGCTGCACCCACTATCTTTGTTGCCGCATCACTTGGGTTTGTTAATAAATCTCCATCAGCTATTTTAGCTGCCATTCCTATAGTTCCCGCTGCTAGGCCTAAGGCTGCACCTCCGGCAACTCTTGTAAACTTTTTGCCATAGCTCTTTAGATTATCTGCTCCATATATATATTTCTTTCCTAATGCACTTAAACCTGCTCCAATTCCACCGCTTGTTCCGGCTATCTCCACTTGATGAACTAGAACTGCTATTTGCTGCATTTGCTGCCATTACTGGTGCTGGTCCACTTGATACTGTTGGAACTCCTCCTTCACTTCCTGCTACGGCTTCTGCTCCAGTTTCATTACTTTCATTTGCACTTGTGCTGCCACTTGAGCTTCTTGTTGCAGTTCTTACTCCTTTTGGTGCTCCTGAACCGCTTCCATCTTTACCTTCACCTTTTGGTGGTTTTGCTTTCATTTTATTTAGCATGCTCATTACCATTGCTCCACCTGCTGCAGCTCCTAATGTTCCTACTGGTGTTGATGATTTGATTCCAAACATTTCCTTTATTAATTTTTCTGCTGGTACTAAGAAACCTAATGCTACTATTGCATATAACATATTTGTTGTTGCAAAATCAATAGCATTTCCTATTAATAAAGTATATAGCAAGAAATGTACTGGTTGTATTAGACAATTAAATATGTATTCCCTTAGCCAAAAGCTAAAAGCCTGTGCCTTATTATCTTTTATTTTATCTAGTGGGTAAGTAAGTGCTATCATTGGTGCTATCATGGTTAAGAAGGCCATATATATTACCCTCTTTAAATACTGCACTGTAAACACTCCTGTTAGTATTACTAATGCAAGGTACATAACTGTATATCCCGCAACATCCCACATGTCTTTCTTTACATCTTTATAACTTTCGCCAATTTTATTTCTAATGTCACTCATTAGTATATCTTTTTCATAGTCTTCACTTGAGCTCTTTGTTGCAACATTATTTCTTATAATGTTGTTTGCATTTTCTGTCATATCAAGCATAAATGCCATTATATAATGTAATGTAAATAGTATACATATTGCAACGATCCAGTCTTTAAGCATATTTTTATATTTTGCTTTATCGTTTGCTGACGCGCTACTTAGTATTATTCTAATACCTATATATAAAAGTACTGATAGCAGACCAACTAGTGCTATTGTTCTTAATGCAATATACCATTTTGATACATAGCTTTGAAGTTTGTTGGCAGGTGAACCTATTGGTCTATCCCCATCAACTTCTGTTACCGTTATAATTTCGTATACTGCTACACTAACACTTCCTTTTGCATTAGGATCTCTTGAACCTGCAGGGAAATTAGATATTTTCTGCAGTTGATATCTTTTATCTGCGCTTGTTATCCATTCATATGTTACAGTTTGTTTTCCTGTTTCTGTTTTCGTCTCTCCTTCTGTGACTTTATCAGAATTTGATTTATTATATCCATATGAATTTAGCCATTTAGTTACATAGTCGTCTGGTTGTTCTTCTGTTTCACCACTTGTTCCCTCTAAAATCTTTAGAATTAAAGTATATGTTGCACCACCACCATTACTAGTACTAGACCAAGTAAGTTCATATTTTACTCCGCTGCTTGTCCATGTATAAGTCATTGCCCCAATTCCTTTTGCTTCCTTATCACTTGCTGTATTATACCCATACTTTTCTAAAAGTTCATCTCTTTTTTCTGCAGAGCCGCCTCCTCCTGTTTCTGAATCTATACGTTTTCCACTTGCATTAACCCCCACTGTTGTTGTTCCATTATAAATAACATTCGTGCTATCAATGTCTCCACGAAAAGTTGTCCATTGTTTATATTCTAATGTATTTTTTTTTGTTTTAGTTGTAACTTTTCCCGATATCCATTCTGTTTCATTCGGTTTAATAAAGTTGGCATCCAAAGAAACAATGGCATTTGCAAAAATCAATCCTGGTGAGTATTTTATTTCATATTCACTTCCATTTTTTATTTCATTGGTTCCTATCATCATTGTTTGCATTATTTGTATACCAACATCTCCAAGATAAGCAATTAAATAAAACACACCTGAAATAAGTTTTTCTCCAGCTGATTTTGCACAAACATAATTTGGCATAATAAAATTACTTAACATTATTAGTGCTATAAATACTGTTAACATCTTTTTTGTTATATTATTTTTTAATAATTGTTTCATTTACTGTTTTCCCCTTCCTTCAAAGGTTACGTCTATTTTATTATACCATATTTTTCCTTATGTTTAAAGCCTTTATGTAAATTTCAACATGAATTATGCATTTTTTTCTGCTAATTTGTTTAAGTTTGTCTCCATAAACTCAAATTCTTTTCTAGTTGGAGTTATTTGCAAAATTGCAGTATCTCCACCTACTTTAAATAAGCCTTCACCTATTGTACAAGTTACTAGGAAGTTTGCTTCACCTTCACTTAGTTTGAATACTTCTTTTAGGTATTGTATTTCAGATTTATCTTGTGCTAAGAATAGTTTTGTATCAGAAGATGTTAAAACTGCTTGTGCTTCTGGTTTTTCGTAAAAGTCTTGGAATCTTTGTGATACTATAGCTAATGATACATTTCTTTTTCTTGCACGTCTTGCCATTTTATTTAAGAAATCTACTGCTTCTGGGAATGGTAATAGCATCCATGCTTCATCAACTAGTACTCTCTTTTTACTTGCTTTATTTCTATCTTCACTGTTTTTCTTTACAAATTTTTCCCATATCCAAGATAGTAGTATTTGTTGTGCAAGAGGTCTTGCAAATCTTTCTTCTAGTTGAGAAATATCTAGGTTTATAAATGGTATTCCTTCTAGTAAATCAAATGTAGATTGTCCATCGAAATATGCCATTTGTCCATTTAACTCTCTTACATATTGTTTCATAACCTTTTTTAAGTAACTATAGTGGAATGTATAGTTTTCATCCGTATTTTCTTCTGCTTTTTTAAGTAATGTTTTATACCATGAACCTATTGTAGGCATTTCTTTCTTTTCTCTACCAATATTTCCCAGTCTACCCATTTGGCCATTTACATATAAACTGCTTGGATCTGCTGTTATTCCACATCTTGTGTATTCTTCAGCAACAGCTTCAGCAATTATTTGTTTTGTAAGCTCGTTTACTTCTTCACTTCTTGTGCTTCCTCTTGCCATTGTAATTAAGGCTTGTGTTACGTCTTCGATTTTATTTTCAACATTTAGAACTATTCTTTCTCTTCCTGTTATTTCGTCTTTAATTTTTTCTTCTTCAATATCGAATAGGTTTATTATAGTATTTGATGTTGGGCTAAGTACTACATTTATTCCTCCTAAGCTTTCTGCCACTATTTTGTACTCACCTTCTGCATCTAGTGCTAAACTTTCTATTCCCATTAATACTGCTGAACGAGATATTAATGTTTTCATTGTAACAGATTTACCAGCACCAGATTTAGCAAATACAACCATGTTATAGTTTGCTAGGCTTGGATGGAAATTATCAAACAAAACTGGTACTCCTGTTTGTTTGTTCATTCCTAGAGGTATTCCTGTTAAGTGTCCTACTTCTGAAGTTGTAAAGGGAAATACCGTTGCCATTGAGTTACGGTCGAAAGTGTGTGTTTTTTTAATTGAATTTTTCATAAGTGGTACATTAGATTGAAATGCTTCATCTTGCATAGCCCATGCAGATTTTATTCCAACTAAAGTTTTAGAAAGCTCTGTTGCTAAAAGTTTTGAGTAAGCATCTAAGCTTTGTAAGTTGTATGCAAATAGTGTTGCTACAACTGAAGCTTCAAAAAGTTTATTAAAACCTGATGCAATTTCATCTCTTAGTCCTTCTGCTTCTAGTCTTTTTTGTGATAATATACTTTCACGATTTATATTTCCTCTATCTGCTGCTACAATTCTTTCTGTTTCTAATTGGTTTATTACTCTGTTTAATTCATTTTGAGACTTTGCTTCTGGCACAGGGTTAATATATACAGATGTGTTTATATCTCCGAACAGATACATATCCCTAAAAAGCTCTGGGAATGTACACATACGTGGTAGATTTGATACAAAGAAACTTCTTGCATATCTTGTTGTATTTGAAATAATCTCTAAATGGTCGATATTTGATGCATCAATTCCAGATGGTGCAATTAGTTCTTTTATTGTTTTCTTTCTTAAAATATCATACTCTGGTTCTTCAGGTCTCAAACTATTTTGCATTTGAAATTCGTCTAGTTCTCTTTGTTTCTTGCTCATTTGTATTTCCCCCTTCTTCTGTATTATTTAACTTTTCAATTGCTTTTTCAGCAACATCTTTACCAACATATTTCTCATTTTCTTTAAGTAAAGCTTCTGCCATTTGTTTTACTAATTCTTCAAAATTGTCCTCTTTCTTCTTTATTTTTCTTTCCTTCTCTAGTCTAACTTCATCAATTGTTTCTTTTGCAAGATCAATTGCTTTTTCTTCAATCTGGCTATCTATTGCTTTCATTCTCTTATCTAATACATCTGGTGCTGTTGCATATATTTCATTGTAACCTGCTCTAATAGCTCTTTCTACGCTGTAAGTTTCTGATTCGTCTCTGTTATAAGCTACATATAGTAATTCTACTAATTCTTCTGAATTTAAAATTTTACACTTCATTTCACAAGCAAATAATGATCTTATTAAACTTTGTGCTCTCGTATATAGTTCTGAGAAAATCATATTTTTCTTTTCTTCTTCGTCTAATAAGTCTGTAGCTATTTCTGCACTGTAGTATGGAACTACAATGTAGTAATGCTTTCTAAGTACATTCTTGTTTTGACTTGTTTTTTGAATGTTATCAATAATATCTTGTCCATACTCATATAAGTGTTTCATTCTCATTAGTTCTCTTTTTAACATATCTAATTGATTTTCATTATAGCTTTCATTTTTTAGAAATCTATTATATTCTTGTTGTTTTGCATCTAATTCTTTTTTTATATCTGTTAATCTACTTTTGTAATTTTGAATACTATCACTAATGTTAATTGTTCTTGTTTGTGTATAAAGTTGTATTGGATATCTTAAAGTATTTAAAAACTGTACAAATCCAGCTTCAACTGCTGTTTTTTCCATTTGAGACATAAGGTCATAATTTATTCCTTCACATTCAATTACCATTAAGTATTTTTGTCCTTTGTCTTGTACTATCATGTTATCTTCAATTTTATCAAATTGCATGAATTTGAAAATTGATTTTTTTGTATATTCTTTTGCAACTTTAGTTGTAGAACCAGGAGTATTAACTTTTTCCTCTTCCTCAATTTTTTTCTTGTTTTTGTAAGACATATACCAATATATAAACGCCAATATGATTATGAAAAATATAAGCATTACTAAAATTATTGTTAAGCTATTCATTAAATTATCCATTATTTTTTTCCTCCTCAGTTCCAAGGTATGTGTATATTACATTTCCCTTTTTTCTAAACTTCATCCATCTTAAGAATGTAGTATCAATATTCTCTCCACCAGCTTTTCTTGTTATTTCTAGGGCATTCGTATCTGGAATTTTAAATGTTGCTACAACAAACCCTAAAGCTGCACATGCAATAGTTAATGCTATTCCAAGCCAAGTTAATTTTAATAATGTTCCAAAAATAAAATAGAATATTAGTCCAACAGCTCCAGCTGCACAAGTATATATTAATGATTTTGCTGTAAAAATCATTAACACCCTTCCGTTCTCCTTTTACATTTCTCGGTATATTGTATGTTGCCACTTCAAATTCCTCCTTTGATAAATGCTTTCTAACCTAAAATTAGTTATATTAATTATAGCAAAAATTGTATTATTTTGAAACAATTTTGTTGAATGTAATCGAAATATAATATTTTTGTAACATTTTTGTAACATTTAAAGAGGATGTAGTAAGTTCTACATCCTCTTTTTTTATAATAGGTCTATAATATTCTCATAAATCTTATCAACTTCTGATGGACTTGGTGTATTGGTTCCGTCTATTTTTATTTGAGAAATAATTGCTTTAAATTCTTCTGGGCTTTTATTCTTTGCAAATTTTGCTATTTTCTTTAGGTTTGCATAGTAACTTGCTGAACCCCATTTTGCTTTTGCCGCAGCTATTTCTTCTGGTGCTTTTATTCCAAGTTTTGAATATTCTTTTAATTCATCTCCTGTTACTCCATTTTGCATTGCTTTTCTTATATCTGCTGCATCTGTTATTCCATTATCTAAGAATTGTTGTGTTGCAGCCTTAACTCCAGCTTCTCCTCCAAATGCATTCAATAAGTTTTCATCTTGTGCTATTTGTTTATATCCATCACTTTTATAGAAGGCTTTATCAAATTTTGAGTTATTATATGCCTCTACACCCATTGCACCTTTTTTATATGTTTCAAATATGTTGCTTGCACCTTCCTCTATACTTCCAGTTAAATTTCCTCCTGCATGATATCCAATTGCAGAAGTTGCTGCTATTTCCTGTGCTGCTTTGCTTGGGTTTGTTAATAACTCTCCATCTGCAATATTGGCTGCAACTGCAACTGTTCCTGCAGCTAAACCTACTGTTGCACCACCCATTGTTCTTGTAAACTTCTTTCCATAGCTTTTCAAATTATCTGCCCCGCCTATGTATTTTTTTCTTAATGCATTTAGTCCAGCTCCAACTCCACCTGTTGTTCCGGTTATTTCCACTTGCTGGAGTTGCATTATTACTTACTGCATTTGCTGCCATTGCTGGTGCTGTTCCAGTTGAGATTCCTGCTGTGCTTCCGTTTTCTGCCCCAGCTCCTGTGCCTGTTCCATTTCCACCATTTGTGCCTGAGTTTCCAGTTGAACTTCTTGTTGCAGTTCTTACTCCTTTTGGTGCATCTGAGCCGCTTCCATCTTTGCCTTCCTTTGGTGGTTTTGCTTTCATTTTATTTAGCATACTCATTACCATCGCTCCACCTGCTGCAGCTCCTAATGTTCCTACTGGTGTTGCAGATTTCATTCCAAACATTTCTTTTATTAATTTTTCTGCTGGTACTAAGAAGCCTAATGCTACAACTGAATAGATTATATTATTTGTTGCAAAATCTCCTACGTTAGAAATTAGCAATGTATATAACAGAAAATGTACAGGTTGTATTAGACAATTAAATATATATTCTCTTACCCAAAAACTAAATGCTTGTGCTTTATTATCTTTTATTTTATCTAAAGGATATGTAAGTGCTATCATTGGTGCTATCATGGTTAAAAATGCCATATATATTACCCTTTTTAAGTACTGTACGGTAAATACACCTGTTAATATTACTAGTGCTAAATACATAATTGTATAACTTGCTGTGTTTAAAGCACTTGCATCTTCATAGCTATCTCCTACACCCTCTCTAACAGCATTCATTAATTTATCGGTTTTATATTCTGCTGTTGAACCTTCTACTCCTCCACTTGTACTTTCTTTTACTACGTTATTGTTAATAATATTGTTTAAACTTCCTGTCATTTCAAGCATAAATGCCATTATATAGTGTAATGTAAATAGTATACATATTGCAACTACCCAATCTTTAAGCATATTTTTATATTTTGCTTTATCATTTGCTGATGCGCTGCTTAGTATTATTCTAATGCCTATATATAAAAGTACTGATAACAAGCCAACTAATGCTATTGTCCTTAATGCTATGTACCATTTTGAGATGCTTGCTTGCATTACTTTAGCTGGTGATTCTATAATATCTCCAGATTCTGTAGCCTCTACTTCCCTTTCTCCATTGGCATTTATTTTAACTTTATATGTATATTGGTAATCATCAGAATATCCTGCCCCTCTACTATTTCGTTCTAATATAATTTCATGGCTTACTCCCTCACTATACCATGCAAACCATCCTGTTCCTAAGACTTCATCATATTCATTTTCGTCCTCTAATACCTTTGTTCCTGAACTGAATCCGTTACTATTTTTATAAGCTTCTATATAAGCCTTTGCATCTTCATATAGCTCAGTACTTGTTTTTCCTGTACTGTCAAACTCCTTTTCTTCCTTATAGCTTACCGGCTCTTTTTTTGTTGTAGTTGAACCTTCTCTAACTAAATAACCTTCATTAGGTTTTATAAAGTTTACATCTAAAGCAACTATAGAATTTGAAAAGATTAACCCTGGCGAATATTTTATATCGTATTCATCTCCATCTTTTATTTCATTTGTACCTATCATCATTTTCTGCATTAATTTTATACCCACATCACCAACATATGCAATTAAGTAGAATATGCCAGAAACAAGCTTTTCTCCTGCTGATTTGGCACATACATAATTAGGCATAATGAAATTGCTTAACATTACAATTGTTATAAGTACAACCATTACTTTTTTAGTTATTGTATTTTTTAATAAAACTCTCATGAAAGGTTTTCCTCCCAAATTTAATATACTCTTATAATTGTACCATATTTTTTTGCAAAATAAAAGTTTTTAGAAAAAAATCTATTACATTTTGACATTTTTTGCAGTTTTTAGATAAAACAAAAAAACTGGCCTTCAAGACCAGTTTTGATTTTTATGCGAATTAAGCTGAAGTTGTAAATGTATTTACTAGTAAGTTTGCTATTGTTGTTGCACCCATTACTACTACTATACCTACAATTAGAGGTATCATAGATTTTTTGTATTCTGCTTTTTCTTCTAAGCTTCCCATCATGTATTTAATACCAAGAATTGCTATGATTAAAACACCACCAATTAAAGCTATCCATTGTAAAAATCCTAAGATTTTACCAGCTAAGTTTAATATACCTGCAGTGTTTGTTGGAGCAACTGGTGTTACTGTTACATTTGTTGCAAATACAGGTGTTGCAACCATTATCATCATTACAGCCATCATTAGTGTTGATACTATTTTCATAGATTTTTTCATATTAGGTTCCCCTTTCTTAAATATTTTTTATTTTGACCTTTCTTAAACTAATTTAAGAAAATGTTAAAAACTATATTTTTACACTGTACGTATTATCTTTATATCATCTTTAACTCTTGCATCTTCAAAACTATTTCCTATTGACATTACTATTTTCCAAATTCCAAATGCTGAGAATATAATAAATACGCCTATAACATAAGGTACTAGAGTTTCTTTAATTTTTGCCTTTTCATCTACACTACCCATAATAAATTGGATACCAATTATCATTCCTATTACAAAAGCTAATACAACTGCTATTGTAAATAAAACATTATATATATATGATGATGTATCTCTTAAAGCTTCTTCATCTATTGGGTTGTCTTGTCCTTCACCTTTATTAACAAAATCTTTTCCACTAGATATAATATTATCTACTGCATATATTTTATTGGGTAAGAATGCACATAATACTAATGTAACTAATATTATAATAAATAAATTTTTTGTAAGTTTATTTTTCATATTATCACCTCACACATTCATGTCCATTCTTTTTATTTAACTTCAAGAGTTTGTTGCGTTCCGCCGCCTCCACCACCAACAGGTCTTGTAGAATCAGATGCTACATTTTGTATTATTCCTATAAATACTGAAATTGCCATTAATAAGCAACACCCCAATACATATGGTAATATTTTTTTCTTGTATTCAGCTTTTCCTTCCACACTGCTTAACATATAATTTATTCCTATTATTGCTAAAACAATTACTGAAAGAATTATTCCAATATATTGAATCCATCCTAAAACCATACTAGCTTTTTTTACAAAAGTTCCATTTGAATCAAAATTAGCTTTTGGATCATAATAGTCTGGCCTTTGAGCTGGATCTACATCCGCAAATGTTGTTGTTGTTAACATAGCTATCATGAAAATTATAAGTGCTATTGAAACTATTAACTTTACATTTATTTTTTTCATTTTCTTTAGCACCTCCAATCGTTCTTCCTTTACTATTATAGCATTTTTTTACAATTCTTGCAACTTTTTATGTTGATTTTATTGAATTTGTCCTTGATTTTAATTATATTTTAATGTTTTTGTCATATTTTGTCAAGTATTTATTTGAAATTTAGTTTTATTATATAAAAAAAATCATAGCTTTTGCTATGATTTTTTATTTTGGAGCAGGTAGTGGGAATCGAACCCACGTATCCAGCTTGGAAGGCTGGGGTTCTACCATTGAACTACACCTGCATCTCCCGCTCACAGTTTGTAATTATAAACTATTTTCTTTTAATTGTCAATACTTTTTTGAAATTTTTTTAACTTTTTTCTTTGTTTGGCGTAAGCCCCCTTATTCAAGGGGCTTTCAGAATACGCCTAACAGTAAATTTATAAATTTTATAAACTATGCTCTTGGGTTTTTAATTGCTGCTTGTGCTGCTGCTAATCTTGCAATTGGGACTCTGAATGGTGAGCATGATACATAAGTTAATCCTATGTTATGACAGAATTCAACACTTGATGGTTCTCCACCATGTTCTCCACATATTCCAAGTTTGATATTTGGTCTTGTTGCTCTTCCTTTTTCTACACCCATTTTAACAAGTTGTCCTACTCCTTTTTGATCTATTTTTGCAAATGGATCTTGCTCATATATTTTTGCTTTGTAGTAGGCATCTAAGAATTTTCCTGCATCATCACGGCTAAATCCAAATGTCATTTGTGTTAAGTCGTTTGTTCCGAATGAGAAGAATTCAGCTTCTTCTGCTATTTCGTTTGCTAATAATGCAGCTCTTGGGATTTCAATCATAGTACCAATATGATATTCCATGTTTGATCCTTTTTCTTTCTTAACTTGTTCTGCTGTTTCTACAACTATATCTTTTACGAATTTTAATTCTTTCTTTTCTCCAACTAATGGAATCATTATTTCTGGAACGATATCGTATCCGTCTTCTTCATGAACTTCAATTGCAGCTTCAATTAAAGCTCTTGTTTGCATTCTAGCTATTTCTGGATATGTTACTGCTAAACGGCATCCTCTATGACCCATCATTGGGTTGAATTCGTGTAGTTCTGAACATTTTGCTTTTAAATGTTCTACTGTAACTCCCATATCTTTAGCTAATGCTATTATATCTTCTTCCTCTGTAGGTAAGAATTCGTGTAGAGGTGGATCTAAGTAACGTACTGTCATTGGTAGACCTTTTAATTCTTTGTACATTGCTTTGAAGTCACCTTTTTGGAATGGTATTAATTCGTTTAGTGCTGCTTCACGAGCTTCTACTGTTTCTGAAAGAATCATTTTTCTAATTTTTGGTATTCTTTCTTCATCAAAGAACATATGCTCTGTACGGCAAAGTCCTATACCTTCAGCTCCTAGGTGAACTGCATTTCTTGTATCTCTTGGGTTATCTGCGTTTGTTCTAACTCCTAGTTGTCTGTATTTATCTGCCCAAGCCATTATTCTTCCAAAGTTTCCACTAACTGATGCTTCAACAGTTTTAATGTCTCCTTTGTAGATTTTTCCTGTTGTTCCATCTAGAGAAATGTAATCTCCTTCATGGAATGTATATCCACCAAGTTTGAATTCCTTAGCTTCTTCATTTATTTGGATATCTCCACAACCTGATACACAGCATGTTCCCATACCACGTGCAACAACGGCTGCGTGTGATGTCATACCACCACGTACTGTTAAAATACCTTGTGATGCTACCATACCTTCGATATCTTCTGGCGTTGTTTCTAGTCTTACTAGAACTACTCTCTCACCTTTTCCACCTTTTCCTTGTTCTTTAGCTTCTTCTGCTGTAAATACTACTTTACCTGCAGCTGCTCCTGGTGATGCTGGAAGAGCTTCTCCTATAACTTCTCCTGCTTTTAGGCTATCTTTATCAAATGTTGGGTGTAATAATTGGTCTAAAGATTTAGCTTCTATTCTTAAAACTGCCTCTTTTTCATCAATCATTCCTTCATCAACTAAATCGCAAGCGATTTTGATAGCTGCTGGAGCTGTTCTTTTTCCATTTCTTGTTTGTAAGAAATATAATTTTCCTTCTTGAATTGTGAATTCCATATCTTGCATATCTCTGTAGTGATTTTCTAGTTTTGTTGCAAGTTCCATGAATTCTTTATAGCATTCTGGTAAATCCTCTGCAAGTTTTGTGATTGGTTGTGGTGTTCTAACACCTGCAACAACGTCTTCACCTTGTGCATTAATTAAGTATTCACCATAAATTCCTTTTTCGCCTGTTGATGGGTTTCTTGTAAATGCAACACCTGTTCCAGATGTTTCTCCCATGTTACCGAAAACCATAGCTTGTACGTTTACAGCTGTTCCCCAGTCTCCTGGTATATCATTCATTCTTCTGTAAACAATAGCTCTTGGGTTATCCCAGCTTCTAAATACAGCTTTAACTGCTCCCATTAATTGGTCAACTGGATCTTGTGGGAATTCTTCGCCATTCATAGCGTTTTTGTAAACTTCTTTGAATCTTTTTACTAATTCTTTTAAGTCTTCTGTTGTTAATTCTGTATCAAAGTGTACTCCTTTTGCTGCTTTTACTTCATCTATAATTTTTTCAAAGAATGACTTTGGAACTTCCATAACAACATCTGAATACATTTGAATAAATCTTCTATATGAATCATATGCAAATCTTGGATTTCCTGTTTTTGCAGCGAAACCTTCAACTGCAACATCGTTTAATCCTAAGTTTAATATTGTATCCATCATACCAGGCATTGATGCTCTTGCACCACTTCTTACTGATACTAATAATGGATCGTTGTTATCTCCAAATTTCTTTCCTTGGATTTCTTCTAGTTTCTTTAATGCGGCAAAGATTTGTTCTTGAATTTCTTCATTTATTCTTTTACCATCATTGTAGTATTCTGTACATGCTTCTGTTGTAACTGTAAATCCTTGTGGAATTGGTAAACCTAAATTTGTCATTTCTGCTAGGTTTGCACCTTTACCACCTAATAATTCACGCATATTTGCATTTCCTTCTTTAAATAGGTATACATACTTTTTGCTCATAAATTATTCCTTCCTTTCTTCTTTATAAATTCACCGATATATTATATCTCACATTTCCGTAAATGTAAAGAGCTTTCCAGAAATTTTTTCGGCACTTAAGCCATACTTATCTTCAAGTTCTTTTACCGTTCCATGCTCTACAAAAGTATCGTCATATCCAAAGCTTTTAATTTTAACATCTTGAATATCACTTTTGTTTACCACTTCCACTACGGCAGAACCAAGTCCACCTTTTAGCAAGTTATCTTCTATGGTAATGCAATAACCAGTTTTTCTTATAGAATTTAAAATTGTTTCTTCATCTAATGGTTTTAAGAAACGAGCATTAATTATCTCAACACTCTTTTCAGGAAGCAAGCTTGCAACTTCTTCTGCTCGCCCTACCATATTGCCTATTGCTATAATACTTAAATCTGTTCCTTCTTGCACAATTTCGGCTTTTCCAAGTTCAATATCCTCTGTGCTTTCAAAAGAGAAATTCTCTCCCCCTCTTGGATATCTTATAAATACCGGTTTGTCTAAGTTTACCCCAAATTCTAGCATTTTATCTAATTCTTCGAAATTTTTAGGAGCCATTATAACTATATTTGGTATTGAAGATAGGAAAGATAAATCGAATATTCCTTGATGTGTTTCTCCATCATTTCCTACAATTCCTGCTCTATCTATGCATACAGTTACTGGTATTCCAGATAGTGCTATATCGTGTATGATTTGGTCATAGCCCCTTTGTAAAAATGATGAATATATTGGCAATACTGGTTTTAACCCTGTTCTTGCCATTCCTGCAATTAACCCAAGTGCATGTTGTTCAGCAATTCCTACATCAAAAAATCTATCTGGGAATTTTTCAGCAAATTCTTTTAAACCTGTACCATCCCTCATTGCAGCTGTTACAGCAACTATCCTTTTGTCTTCAGAGGCCATTTTTACAAGTTTTTCTCCAAATACTTTTGAATAATTCTTAGATTTTTTTACTTCTCCCGTTTCCTTGTCGTATGCAGAAATTCCATGGAATTTATCTGGGTTTTCCTCAGCTAGTTTATACCCTTTTCCTTTTTTAGTTACAACATGAATAAGTACAGGGCCATTTATTTTCTTACTTCTTTCTAAAATGTCTTCTAGTTTTTTGATATCATGGCCATCCACTGGCCCTAAATATGTAAAGCCAATATCTTCAAAATACATGTTGCGAAATACTGCTCTTTTAATTATTTGCTTTGTGTAATGTGCAAAACTAATTATTGGTTTTCCTATGTAAGGAATTTTACTTACAACTGATTTTATCTTTCTGTTTGACCTTGTATAACCTGTTTTAGTTCTCATTTTACTTAAATATAATGGTATGCCACCAACATTTTTTGATATGCTCATTTCGTTATCGTTTAAAATTACTTTAACATTTGTTTTACTACTACCTGCGTCATTTAAGGCTTCTAAGGCCATTCCCCCTGTTAAAGAACCATCTCCAATTACTGCAACAACTTCATAGTTTTCATTTAAGATATCTCTTGCTCTTGCCATTCCTGTTGCTATAGATATTGATGTGCTACTATGCCCAGTATTAAAATTATCATACTCAGATTCACAAATCTTTGGAAAGCCAGATATTCCACCTAGTTCTCTTATATTTTGAAATTCTTCTCTTCTTCCTGTTAAAATCTTATGTACATAGCATTGATGACCAACGTCCCATACTATTTTATCATTTGGTGTGTCAAATATAGAATGCAAAGCAATTGTTAGTTCAACCACACCTAAATTTGATGCAACATGCCCACCATTTTTTGAAGTTACGTCTATTATTAAATCTCTAATCTCTTGGCTTAGAGTTTCTTTTTCTTCTAATGTTAATTTTTTTAAGTCTTTTGGTGAATTAATTTGTTCTAATAAATTAGTCATATTTTTCCCTCACTTTCCATATATTGTATATGCATTTTTGTAAAATGTCAACATTGACTTTTAGCAGTTTTTTTGATATTATATGTCCTTAGAAAGAAGGATAATTATGGACATTTATACAGAAAATTTTAAAGTTACTTTGCCAGATGTTGGTGAAAACAACTCAATTACAAATAAAGGTTTTTTAAGAATATTTCAAGAAATTGGTTGCATTCATTCTAGTTTATTTGGTCGTGGGTTAAATGATGCTAAAAAAACTGGTTTATTTTGGGTTATATTAAATTGGAAATTAGAGGTCTTTTCAAGACCTAAATGGAATGAAACTTTAAAAGTTTCAACATGGTGTACAAAGCACACACATATTTACATTTATAGAGATTTTAAAGTTTATGATAGTTCAAATAACATAGTTGCTGTTGCAACATCTAGATGGATTTTATTTGATTTTAATAAAAAGCAAGTATTTAAAATTACTGAAGATTTTAAAGATAATTATTGTCATTGTGTAGATGACAATGTGTTTTCTTCAAAAATGTGTGAGAAATTGCAAGAGCCTGGAAACAGTAAAGTAGCAGGTGAATATACTATTCAAAAAAGAGATATAGATTCAAATCATCATGTAAACAACCTAAACTACTTAGATTTTGCATATGAATTATTGCCTAAAAATGCAGAATTTAAGAACGTTGAAGTAATGTATAAAAATGAAGCTAGACTTGGAGATACAATGAAACTTTATTATGGAGAAAAAGATGATGCAATTTTTATTACTATGAAAAATAGTATAGATGATAAATTGCATTGTATTGTTAAATTATATTGATATCAGCTAAATTTAGAAGAAGTCCTACTTTTAAGTAAGACTTCATTTATTTTATACTATGTCTTTATATTTCTTAATTCCAACTATTGATGTTCCAAATAGTGTTGTAAGACCAATTACACTAATAATAACTGTCTTCTTTCCTGTGTTTGGTAATTCTTTTCCTGAGTTAGTTTTGTCTACATTATTGTTGCTACTATTATTGTTATTATTATTATTATTGTTATTATTATTTTTGTTATTATCGTTGTTATTATTGTTCATAGATGCGTTACAATCTTTACATTTACTATTTGAACCTTCTTCGTGATTTTCAGATACAGTTTGGTTGCATTTTGTACATTTACCTTCGTGTGTTCCATCTCCATTATCTTCCCATTTTGTTACCGTATGCTCCTCTTTGTCTTTTATGCTTCCACACTTTGTGCATTCATCCCAGTGATATTTGTTATCGCTTTTCTGTTTCCAATCATGTTCACATTGTTCCTCTAGTTTTGTTGTTCCACAATCTGTACATTTATTATCAACACCATAATTATGTGTTTCTGTTACCTTGTAGTTGCAAACTATACATAGTCCACTATGTGTTCCATCTCCATTATTTGCCCATGTTGTTATTTTATGTTCTTCCTTATTTCTTACGTTATTACATTTTGTACATTCTTCCCAGTGATATTGAATATCGTTTTTCTGTTTCCAATCATGTTCACATGTTTCTTCTGGTTTTGTTATTTCACAATCTGTGCATTTGTCATCATTGCCATAGTTATGTGTCTTTGTTACTTTATAACTACATACTGTACATACTCCACTATGTGTGCCATCTCCATTATCTTCCCATTTTGTTATTGTATGTTCTTCTTTATTCTTTACTTTTCCACACTTTGTACATTCATCCCAGTGATATGTATTATCACCTTTTTCTTTCCAATCATGTTCACATGTTTCCTCTGGTTTTGCTGTTCCACAATCTGTACATTTATCATCATCGCCATAGCTATGTTCCTTTGTTACTTTACAACTACATACTGTACATGTTCCACTATGAGTTCCATCTCCATTATCTGTCCATGTTGTTATTTTATGTTCTTCCTTATTTCTTACGTTATTACATTTTGTACATTCTTCCCAGTGATATTGAGTATCGTTTTTCTGTTTCCAATCATGTTCACATTCTCCTTTTGGTTTTGTTGCTCCACAATCTGTACATTTATTATCATCGCCATAACTATGCAATTCTGTTACTTTGTAATTACATACTGTACATAATCCACTATGGGCTCCGTCCCAATTATCTTCCCATGTGGTAACCTTATGATTTTCAGTACTACCATCTTTAGTAATTCCACATTTACTACATTCTTGCCAATGTTTTGTAGAATCATTTTTTGTTACCCAATTGTGTTCACACTCTGTCTGTTTAGTTGCTCCACAATCTGTACATTTATCATCATCACCATAATTGTGTGCTTTTGTTACTTTATAATTGCATACTGTACATGTTCCTTCATGTGTTCCATTTCCTTTATCTGTCCATGTTGTTATATTATGATTTCCTAAACTTCCATCTTTTGTAATATTACATTTGCTACATTCTTCCCAGTGTTCATTTATATTGTTTTTCATAACCCAATTATGTTCGCATACTGTTGTTTGTGTTGCTCCACATTTAGTACATGTGTTTCCACTAAAACTATGTGAAAATGTTTGTTTATAGTTACAAGTTGTACAAGTTCCACTATGTGTGCCATCTCCGTTATCTATCCATCTAGCAACATTATGAGAGGCAATGCTTCCATCTTTTGTAACGTTACATTTACTACATTCTTCCCAGTGATCTGTTGAATTATTTTTTATTACCCAATTGTGTTCACACTCTGTTTGTTGAGTTGCTCCACAATCTACACACTCATTATTTGCATCATAATTATGTGCTTTTGTTACTTTATAATTACATACTGTACATGTTCCACTATGTGTTCCATTTCCATTATCGTTCCATGTATTAACCGTATGTGCAACTTGTGCATCTGCTTTTGTTGCTGAACAATTTTGGCATTTATATATTGCTGTGTGTCCATTAGTATTTGAGTTGTATGATGTAGGTGTTGAACCATAACTGTGTCCAGTTTTTGCTTTCAACACTGCTCCACATTTTGTACATATTTGATCTGACGTACATGTTGCTGCTGGTCCTTCTGTATGACCTAATGCCGCTTTAATTGTTTCTCCACATCTTGTACATGTTTGTGCTGTTGTACATGTTGCTGCTGGTCCCTCGCTATGACCTAATGCTGAGCCACTTGTTTCCCCACACCTTGTACATTTTTTTGGTTCTGTACATGTTGCTGGCGAATATGTATGGTTTAATGCTGCTTTAATAATTTGATTACATCTTGTACATGTTTGTGCTGTTGTACATGTTGCTGCTGCTCCTGGATTATGCCCTAATGCTGTTTTAATAACTGTATTACATCTTGTACATGTTTGTGGCGTTGTACATGTTGCTGCTGCTCCCGGATTATGTCCTAAAGGAGTTCGTTCTGTTTCGTTACATCTTGTACAATGTTTTGCTGTTGTACATGTTGCCTCAACCCAAGTATGTCCTAATGCTGAACCACTTGTTGCTCCACATCTTGTACATTTTCTTGGTGATGTACATGTTGCCGGTGAATAGTTGTGATCCAATGCTGCTTTAATTGTTGCTCCACATCTTGTACATGTTTGTGCCGTTGTACATGTTGCTGCTGCTCCCGGATTATGTCCTAATGCTGCTTTAATAACTGTATTACATCTTGTACATGTTTGTGCTGTTGTACATGTTGCTGCTGCTCCTGGTGTATGTCCTAATGCTGAGCCTTGTTTATCTCCACAGTTTACACATGTTTCTGGTTCTGTACATGTTGCTGGTGAATATACATGGTCTGTTTTGGCTTTAAGCACTTTTCCACATCTTGTACATGTTTCTGCTGTTTGACATGTTGCTTTTCCTGATGAGCTGTGTCCTAATGCTGAACCTTGTTTATCTCCACAGTTTATGCATGTTTCTGGTTCTGTACATGTTGCTGGTGAATATACATGGTCTGTTTTGGCTTTAAGCACTTTTCCACATCTTGTACATGTTTCTGCTGTTTGACATGTTGCTTTTCCTGATGAGCTGTGTCCTAATGCTTCTTTAATAACTGTATTACACCTTGTACATGTTTGTGCCGTTGTACATGTTGCCTCTGCTCCTGGATTATGTCCTAAAGGAGTTCGTTCTGTTTCGTTACATCTTGTACAATGTTTTGCTGTTGTACATGTTGCCTCAACCCAAGTATGTCCTAATGCTGAGCCACTTGTTTCTCCACATCTTGTACATTTTCTTGGTAATGTACATGTTGCTGGTGAATAGTTGTGTCCTAGGGCTGAACCTGATGTTTCATTGCATCTGGTACATCTCTTTGCGGTTGTACATGTTGCTGCTGTATAGGTATGACCTAATGCTGAACCACTTGTTGCTCCACATCTTGTACATGTTCTTGCAGTAGTACAGGTTGCTGGTGAATAGTTGTGTCCTAATGCTGAACCACTTGTTGCTCCACATCTTGTACATGTTCTTGCAGTAGTACAGGTTGCTGGTGAATAGTTGTGTCCTAGGGCTGAACCTGATGTTGTATTACATCTCGTACATCTCTTTGCTGTTGTGCATGTTGCATTAGTCCAAGTATGTCCTAATGCTGAACCTGATGTTACTCCACATCTTGTACATTTTTTTGCTGTTGTACATGATGCTGGTGAATAATTATGGCCTAGTGCCTTAATTATAGTCTTACCACTTTCTTTTCCACATCTTGAACACTTTGTATAAGCTGAATAACCGGTTTGCTGTACAAGTTGCAGCTTTTCCCGCAACATTGTTTATCGTTCCTCCGGCAAGCAGAACAGGTTGCAGCCAAAACTTCATTCTTTAGAAGTTTATTTACTACTAGAATTGCTACTCCGCAAATTAAAATAACAATTAATACTAATATTACATTTTTCTTAAGTTTCATTTTATCATACTCCATCTATTTATACATAGTGTAGCATGTTTATACTTTTAAGTAAATATTTTTAAATAACATGTCAAAAATGTCATAAATTTATCATATTCTTGTAACATTTCTCAGTAAAAAATTAAAAACAACAGATTTTAGTTTCTGTTGTTTTTATTGTTTATATCACTTTATACTTATGCTGTCTTTAATTCTAGTCTTAACTTATCAGCTATCATTGCAATGAATTCTGAATTTGTTGGTTTGCCTTTGCTTGCTGATATTGTGTAGCCGAAGATGTTTTCTACTGCTTCGTTTTTGCCTCTTGCCCATGCTACTTCTATGGCATGGCGAATTGCTCTTTCTACTCTGCTTGGTGTTGTTCCATATCTTTCTGCTATTGCAGGATATAGTTGTTTTGTTATTTGATTAATTACGTCTATATCTTGTACTACAACCATTATTGCTTCTCTTAAATATTGGTAACCTTTAATATGTGCTGGTACTCCAATTTCATGAATGATATTTGTTACAAGTGCTTCTAAGTTTTCTTGGTTCTTTTTATCCATTTCGTTTATTTCTATGTATTGTGACTTGATTTCCCTTGATGTATAACAGTTGTCTAAGTTTGATGTTGGTGTTGGTTTATAATTTTTTATATCTCTTATTCTATTTATTAGTACTTCAATATCAAATGGTTTTACTACATAATATTCTGCACCCAAACTGATTGCTTTTTGTGTTATTTTTGTTTGTCCCACGGCTGATAGCATTATACAGGTTGGCATTTTTTCTATTTTTGCTGCATTTAATTTCTCCAAAACTCCAAGTCCATCTAGATATGGCATTATAACATCTAATAGTAATACATCTGGCTTTAGGCTAGTAACTTTTTCACACGCTTCATTTCCGTCTCTGGCTACTCCTATAACCTCCATATCTTTTTGTACACTTAAGTGTTCTACTAAAGTTTCTGCAAATTCTGGGTTGTCATCTGCAATTAAAATAGTAATCTTTTCGTTCAATTTGATACCTCCTAAAAAATAATTGTAAAAATTTTACAGTTTTCATTATAATACCTTTTTACCAATAATGCAAGGCTTTTTTTGAAAATATTTCCAATTATATGAGTTTTGCCTTATATTTCAACGAATTTTTCTTTTATAATATCAAATTTTGAAATATTAAAATTGTTATTATAATTATTTGTAAATTGTTCTATAAACTTTTCTTGCATATCTACAATTATTTCTATATTTTCTAAATATTCTATGTTTAATACTTTTATATTCATCTTATCTAAAGTATATTTTAATGCTTCTAGGTTGCTATAATCAACATTTATCTTTGCTTCATACCCCATTGTTTTTTGAATGATTTCTGCTTTTTGAAGAGCTTCTTCAGTTGCTCCTGAATAGCATCTAACTAAGCCACCTGTTCCTAAGAGTATTCCTCCAAAGTATCTTGTTACAACTACTAAAATATTTGATAAACCTTTTTCTAAAATCATTTTTAATATAGGTGCACCTGCCGTGCCTGATGGCTCTCCATCATCATTGTATTTTACGGCTATTCCACCGTTTTCCCGCTTCTATAGCATATGCAAAGCAATTATGCCTTGCATCTCCATATTTCTTCTTTATTTGTTTTATATATTTTTCAGCTTCTTCAACACTTTCTACATAAAAAATATTTGCTATAAATCTTGATTTTTTTTCTGTGATTTCTGCTGTTACGTTTTCTTTTATTGTTTTAAAAACTATATTTTCTTCTATCTTTCATCATCTCTTTCTTCAATTCGTTCTATCATTATATCAACAGCTGATGCATCATCAAATGCTAAGATGTTATCTTCTCTTTGTGTTTGTTTTGATGTTCCTTTTACTCCTCTGTTTTCATTTATGCATAATGGGTCTATTTCTGCTAACCTTCTATTTGCCCTAATTGCATAACCTAAATCTTTATCGTTATTTAATATTTCCACTGGAAAGCCATCTGAAAATAGCCTTATGTGTCTTACATCTTCAGGTAAATCTTGAACTATACAATTTTTACTTTCAGTTTTTATTCCATTGAAAACAGAGTAACCATATTCATTTGCATTTGGGTTGTTTTTAAAGTATTCTTGTAATTTCTTAGGTGTATTATATTTTTGTAGTAAATTGCCTTCTTCAATTTCTTCTTCTGAAAACCCGCATTTTAATAAGGTTTCATGCATTGTTGTTTGAATAGTTTCTTCTATTTTTTGCATAACACTTTTGTCTTGAATAACTTCTGGTATTTTTTCGGGTTCTTTTATAAACTCTTTGGAAATATCTCTTTTAAATAAATCTCTTTCTGTATATCCGTTTTCTAATAAAATATTTATTATCCTTGCTCTTAGCTCAGCATATATTTCATCAATTTTTAGTTCATTTTGAATTACTTTTCCATCATAAATTGCTCTACAGTCTCCAACTAACCATATTTGATTATGAACCCTTGAATATATTGCACCTGTTGCTTCTAAGGGGTCTTTAGAAAGGTTATATCCTATATGTTCACAATATTTTTTAATGTATAAATTTACCCAATCTGTAAATTTTTCAAACTCTAATTCTTTTGCATAATTTGGTGCATGCTTTCCATCTAGCTTTCTTATTGCTTCTGTAATAATATTTGCAACCCCAATTTTCTTGCCATCTCTTTCAATTGTACTTTTGTTTGAAACTCCATCTATTACAACAGCGTAATTTTCGCCAATATATATGTCATCATCATTTTTCCCTGGGCATTTTCCTATTGATGTTGATTCGACATTTTTTATTCGTCTGTTTTGCATAAAAACTTCCTCCTTTTAATTTTGGGCTGCTACATATCCTGTTGACCATACAATTTGAAGGTTAAAACCTCCTGTAAATGCATCCAAATCGATTATTTCTCCTGCAAAGTATAAGCCTTGTATTAGCTTTGATTCCATTGTTTTTGGGTTTATTTCCTTTATACTTATTCCACCTTTGGTTACAATTGCTTCTTCAATTCCCCTAAAACCATTTATAGTAAGTTCTAAGTTCTTTAGATTTTTTACTATTGTTTTCCTTTCTTCCTTTGTTATTTCATTTATTCTTTTTTCTGGGTCTATTCCTATAATTGATACCATAGGTTCTACCATTTTCTTGGGTAGCAATAGCCCTAAACTGTTTTTAAATTGCTTGTTTTTTAGTTCTTCAAAATCTCTTAGTATTCTATTATCTAACTTTTCTTCGTCTAACGCTGGTTTTAAATCTATATGAATTTTTACTTTGTTTTCTTTTAATAATTCATCAATATTTTTGTACCTAATTAATACTGCAGAAGCACTTAAAATTATAGGTCCAGATATACCATAATGTGTAAACAGCATTTCTCCAAAGTCTTCATATATAACTTTATTGTTTTCTGTTATTTTAACTTTAACGTTTCTTAATGATAAACCTTGCATTTCTTGGCACAGTCTTTTTGATTCTCCATTGCAAGTTAATGGTACAAGTGATGGTTTTAAGCTTGTAATTGTATGTCCTAAGTCTTTTGCCATTTTATATCCATCTCCTGTTGAACCTGTAACTGGATAACTTTTTCCTCCTGTTGTAAGTATTATTTTATCTGCCATTATTTTTTCTATTTTGCCATTATTTTTGCCTTCAATTCCTATTGAAACACTACCTTCCGTAAGAATTTTTGTAACTTCAAAATTTGTTTTTATTGTAACGTTTAGTTCTTTTAATTTTTGTAAAAAAGCATTTAGAACATCTTCTGCTTTATCTGAAACAGGAAAAACTCTACCTCCTCTTTCAACTTTTGTTGCAACCCCCTGTTTATTTAGGAAACTTATAATGTCATTGTTGGTAAATCTACTGAAACTACTATAAAGGAACTTTGAATTCTCTGGTATATTTTTCATAAATTCATCCATTTCTGCTGAATTTGTGATATTGCATCTTCCTTTTCCAGTAATTAACAATTTTTTACCAAGTTTTTCCATTTTTTCTAATAAAATTACTTCATTACCATTTTCAGCTGAAGTTACTGCAGACATCATTCCAGCAGGTCCTCCGTCCAATTACTATAACTTTCATTATATTTTCCTTTCTTTTTATTCGCATATTCTTGATATTGCTTTTAAAACTCCTAATTTTCCATATTCATATGTTAAGCCACCTTGCAAAAATGCTGTATATGGTGGGCGTATTGGTGCATCGCAAGATAATTCGATTGATGAACCTTGCACAAATGTACCTGCTGCCATTATTACTTTATCTGTATAACCTGGCATTTCCCATGGTTCTGGTACTGAATTTGAATCTACCGGGGAACCCACTTGTATACCTTGGCAGAATTTTATTAGCTTTTGCTCATCTTTAAAATTGATAAGTTGCACTATATCTGTTCTTTTTTCATTATATTTTGGTGATACTTCATATCCTAATTTTTCAAGCATTCTACTTGCAAAAATAGCTGTTTTAACACTGCTTGCTACAACGCTTGGTGCAAAGAAAAGTCCCTGTAATATTTGTTTGTTTATACCAAGTGTTGGTCCTATTTCTTTTCCTTGACCTGGTACAGTAAGTCTTTCGCTTGCAAGTTCTACTAAATCTTTTCTTCCTGCTATATATGCACCATTTGGAGCTAAACCTCCTCCTAAGTTTTTAATAAGTGAACCTACTATTAAGTCTGCTCCAAGTATTGTTGGTTCTATTGTGTCTACAAGTTCTCCATAGCAGTTATCTACCATTATTATTGCTTCTTTATTTACCTCTCTTATTTTGCTTATTATATTTTTTATACTTTCTAGTGATAGGCTCTTTCTTAATGCATAGCCTCTAGATCTTTGCATACATATAAGTTTTACATTGCCTTGGCCAACTCTATTTACTATTTTTTCTGTATCAAATTCATTTCCAATTAAATCTATTTGTTCATATTTTACTCCATAGCTTTTAAGTGAGCTTGCATTTTCTTCTATTCCTATTACTCTATCTAATGTATCATATGGTTTCCCATTTATGCTAAGCATTGTGTCTCCTGGACGTAGCATTGAAAATAGAGCCACTGTTAATGCATGTGTTCCAGAAATAAATTGATTTCTAACCAAGCTATCTTCTGCTCCTAACACTTCTGCAAAGATTTTTTCAATAGTATCTCTTCCAACATCTCCATAGCCATACCCTGTAGTCATACCAAAATGCATATCTGATAAATTGTATTTTTGAAATGCCATTAATACTTTCAAACTATTTTTTTCTTTTATTTTATCTACTTTTTCAAATTCTGGTTTTAGTTCTTCTTCTACTTCGTTTGCTAAGTTTATTATTTTATCTTGTATTCCAAATTTTTCGTACATATTATCCCCCTTTAGTGAAAAATGGGCGACTTAAAGTCGCCCTACTCATCTTCTTCCTCTTCTTCGTTTTCGTCTTTGTCATCTAGTGTTTTGTTTTTACATGCCTTAACCCAAAGAATTCTTTTTTCTTCATATTCTTCTATTTTATATGTTACCTTTTCTGTTTCGATTACAGGCTTTTCGTCATCTTGTGGTATTCTTCCAAGAAGTTCTATTAGGTAACCAGATAATGTATCATAATCGCCTTCTGGTATATTTACTCCTAATATTTTTCTTAAGTCATATATGCTTACACTTCCATCTATCATGAATGTGTTTTCGTCTATTTGTTCAAAGTCTTTTTCTTCATCATCATATTCGTCAAATATATTACCAACAAGTTCTTCTATTATATCTTCCATTGTGATAATTCCGGCTGTTCCACCATATTCATCTAATACAATAGCAAGTTGTTGCTTATCTCTTTGCATTTCCTTAAATAGTTCATTAATAGGCTTTGTATCTGCAACAAAGTATACTGGTCTCATGATTTTCTTTATCTTTACTTCTTTTTTAGTATATGCATATGCAAGTAAGTCTTTTATAAATAGTACACCAACTATATTATCAATTGTATCGTCGTATACAGGAATTCTACTATATTTGTACTCTTTTAAGTCTGCTAATATATCTTCAATTTTTGAAGAAACATCTATTCCGTATACTTCTGTTCTATGAATCATAACATCTGAAACTGTTTTATCATTAAATTCAAAAACGTTATTTAAAAGTTCCTTTTCTTCTTCTTCAATAGAACCCTTTTCTTCTCCAACATCTATCATCATTCTAATTTCTTCTTCAGTAACTGTGTTTTCATCTTGTGGACCTATGCCAAATAATTTACAAATTAGGTTTGTTGAGAAATTTAAGAAATTTACTATTGGTAATGTAATTATATGTATAAATCTAATTATTCCAATTGTTCCAAAAGCAATTTTTTCTGGGTTTTTCATTGCCATTCTTTTTGGAACAAGCTCTCCAAATACAAGTGAAAAGTATGAAAGAATAATTGTTATAATAACAATTGAAATTGTATTCCATACATTAACTCCTAGGTCTATCCAACTGTTTAATTTTGGTGCTAATTCACTAGCAAACGCATCTGCTGCAAACGCACTTGATAGAAACCCTGCTAAAGTAATTCCTATCTGTATAGTTGCCAAGAACTTACTTGGCTCTTTAAGCATCTTTTTAATTCTCTTTGCCTTCTTATTTCCCTCTTTTGCTTGTCTATCAATCTTCGCATCATTTAAAGATATAAATGCAATTTCTGCAGCTGCAAAAAAAGCATTAACAAAGATTAATATGGCTAAAACTAACAGTGAAATCATTTTTTGTTTCACTTACTCCTTTCTTGCGGTTAAAATCAATTTCTATTATATAATGGATTGCTCTAAATGTCAAGACTAAGGGAGATGAAAAGGTAGAGATTGTGTATGTGTATCAATAATGTGGAACACATTTTTAAAAAAATCGCCTTGAACTTATTTCTAAGCTCAAAGCATACCACATTTGCAAAATTTAAAGTTCTTTTATTTTTGCTATTTCTTCTTGGCTAAGACCTGTTACTTCTGCAATGTCTTGGATAGGCATTTGCTTTTTTAGAAGATTTTTGGCTATTTCAGTTTTACCTTCTGCTTTGCCGTCTTCCTTTCCATGCTTATACCCTTCGTCTTGTGCATATTCTATTGAGGCTTGTTCATCTCTTATGTATTTTTCTTTTAGTTCTGCTATTCTTCTAAGTTTTTCATTGCCACTTACTTGTTCTAACTCGTCTATGGCTTTATTTATATCCTTATTCTCTTTCATAATTTGAACTACCTCCTTTTGATTTGGGTTATCTAAAAATAACATCCATTGGCATATGGTATTATTGGTGTTTGTCTTGTACATTCTTCTTGCTTTCGGCAATTCTATTATAATTAATTCTAGTCTATCTGTCAATATTCTCTTTCCTGTTATTTCATCTCTTATTTGCCATTTTACTCCTATTTCCTCTATTCTTCTTAATTGCAATAAAAATCGTTCGTCAAATTTTTACATTTTTCGACAAACGATTTTTCTTTTATAAATTGCTTATCAATTTTTCTTTTACTGCAGAAACTATTTAATCCATCAGTAATAGGTTCTCTGATGAGATATCTTCTGCTGTTATTGTTTTTAATATGCTCCTTCTCTTTTTACCTTTTGTATTACTTGCATGTTTAATTACCGATTTTTCATACAAACTTCTTGCAAATCTTGCGTTTCCAAAGTTTTTTGTGTTTTTGTATTTTTTAATTATATCCTTTGCTTTTTGTATTGCCTCATCTGTTATTTCGAAGCCGGCTTTTTTAACCATGTTTTTGAAAATTTGAACTAACTCGTCTTCTGTATAGTCTTCAAATTCCACAGTATATCCAATTCTTGAAACAATGCCTGAATTTGCGTTTAGGAAGTCTTGCATTTCTACTGTGTATCCTGCAAATATTACAACTAAGTTGTCTCTTGAATTTTCCATTGCTTGAATAAGTGTTGCTATTGCTTCCTCATTATATGAATTACCTTGTCCTTTACCAGAAGCTAGTGAATAGGCCTCGTCTATAAATAGAACTCCACCCATGGCTTTTTCTATTACAGCCATTGTTTTTGGTGCTGTTTGCCCAACATATTCTGCAACTAAATCTTTGCTTGATACTTCAATTAGTTTGTTTTGTTTTATATAATTCAAATTATACAGTATTTGTGCTACAATTCTTGCAACCGTTGTTTTTCCAGTTCCTGGGTTACCTAAGAATACCATATGCATATTTGTATTAGATATTTTCAAGTCATTTCCAGCTTTATTTTTAAGCTCTATTAAATCAACTAATTCGTGTAGCATATTTTTAACTTTTTTCAAGCCAACTAAGCTATTTAAGTCTTCAAAAATTTCATCTAGTGTTTTTTTCTTATTATAACCTGGAATTAAGTCTAGCGTAAAATTTTCAGTTTTGTTAAAGACTATTTTGGTATATAATTTTTCTATATATTCTGAATAGTCTAAGTCTGTATTTGGATAAGTTTCTGTAACATATTCTAATAGTTTTACCTTGAATTCCTCTGTTAGTTCTTCTTTTTCTTCTAATTTGTTTAATAGTTCTTGGTAAATATCTTGTACTGTTGGTTTTATTGAAACTATTTCAAAATCAAAATTGTTTTTCAATGTATTGTTCTCACGGCTTAGCATGTCTTGAATTGTCTCTTTGCTAGCAGCTGTAAATACTGTAAAGCTTTTCCCTTCTTGCTCCTTCATTATTTGTTCCATTCCAAGTACAAATCTTAGTTTTTCTTTTTCATCTAAGGTATTAAATATTTCCATATTTGAAAACATTGCCATTCCAAGTTTGGATTTATATACTTCTACTACTTGGTTAACATTTTCTAAGTTAAGTAATGATGCTTTTGCTATTCTTTCACTTTCCAGATAATCGAAAAACACAGCCGCTTCTAATATAATTTTGCCAATTTCATCAATAGCATTGTTATCTTTTGAATATATACACATATCAAATGAAATAAATCTATCTTGCAAACCTTCATTATATTTTCGCATATATTCAATCATTTTCTTTAAAGTGTTTTTAGATTCTTCTGTTATATACAAATCATCTATACGCTCGAATAATTCTGCCATCTTTTTATCTTTATTCTCTTTTGTAAGTTCGACCTTTTCGGTCTCTGATTTTACTTTTATTTCTGGAATTTCTTGGTTTTCGTTTATTAAATCATCTTGTATTTTTCTTATTCCAAAAAAGTCATCGTACATTCCTTCAAAAAAACCTTTATCTATCATGTACATCTCCTAATTTATGAATTTACTTTTATTTCTATCATTTTGTCTTTTAGTTCTTTTTCAATATTTAATAATTCTTTTTCTGCTTCTTGACGTTTTATTCTTCCATTTTCATGAATTTCTATTACTTTATCTAATGTTTCTATAATATTTCTATTTGTTTTTTGTAAAGTTTCAACATCTACAATTGCTCTTTCTGATTCTTCTGCAATTTCAATTGAACCTTGTTTTAGAAGTTCACTATTCTTTTGTAGCATATCGTTTGTTAAGTTTGTAACTGATTTTTGTGCTTCAACTGCTTGTTTTGCATGTGTCATACCTAATGCTAATACTATTTGGTTTTTCCATAATGGTATTGTATTTATTAATGAACCTTGTATTTTTTCTACTAATTCAGCTTCATTATTTTGTAATAAACGAATTTGTGGAGCCATTTGTATTGAGATTATTCTTGTTGTTTTTAAATCGTATATTTTCTTCTCAAATCTGTTTATTGTATTTACCATATCATTTACTTTTTGTGCATCTAATTGTTCTCCTGTTTCCTCTGCTTTCTTTTGAAGTTCTGGTAATACTACGTTTCTTAGTTCTTCAATTTTCTTATCTCCTGCAATTATATATAAAGATAGTTCTTTGAAGTATTCTAAGTTTTTCTCATACATTGTATCAAATATTGTAATGTCTTTTAACATTTGTAGTTTATGCTTTTCTAGTTCTTTTTCTATTCTATCAATGTTTACTTCTACTTTGCTATATTTTGCTACTATTTTTGTTAATTGTTTTTTTGCATTGTTAAATAGTTTTGCTAATCCTGTTGCATTGCTGTTGTCTATTTCTGTGCTAAATGATTTTATTTCACCTACTAGGTCTGATAGTAAGTTTCCAACTTCTCCAACACTTTTTGTTTTTACATCTTCTAAAACGCTATCTGAAAATGCTGATATTTTACCTTGTGCTTTTGCTCCATATTGTAATACTTGTGTTGCATCTTCTACATTTATTTTTTTGTTAAATTCTTCTATTGCATCTTTTTCCTCTTGTGTTAAATTATTGTAGTTTAATGATGACTCAATTTCGTCATTTGTAACCTTTCCTTTTTCCTCTACTAATTTTTCAACTTGCTCATCTTTTACTGAACTTTTTACTTGTAATTCTAAATTTTCCATAAACTCTCTCCCCTTTTTATTTTAAATAATCGATTAATTGATTATAAACATTCATTTTTAAGCTTGAAACTGTACTTGTTATATTTTGTGGCATGCCTATACCTAATTTTGATACATCATACTTTCCACCTGTTATACCGGTTCTAAAGCCATATTTGTTCCATGCAATTTCTTGCACTTCTTTGTCTTCAAATGCACTGTAGAATTTATTTCCAGTTTCATTAAATGTTGCTATACAATGTGAATTCCATATTGTTGGTGTTGGATATAAAATTCTAATATCATTTTTAACTTGTTCAAAGCCATCTGGGTTTTTGTTTGCAAATTCTATAATACTTTTTTCGTAGTCTACTATCATTGGCTCTCCACCCATACCTGTTTTTAAATATCTTTCAAACAAGTCTGCAGGAGTATTATTCATATATCCTGATTTTTCATAGAATTCTTTTAACTTTGGTAAATTTGCTGCTAAGTTCTCATCATTTATTGAACTTTCACACATTATTGATAAAAGTAAGCCATAATAGGTTGCTCCTGGTGATGATGTTACTGGGTCTGTTGATGCTATATTTATATTACCATATAGCCCTGTTAAGCCTATATCTGACCACTTCTTGCCTTCTAGTATATAATTTAAAAGTTTAGGCATATCTGTAATGTAGTATACTCCTTCTTTTTCTGTAACTATTTGTTCTTTTATTAGGGCATCAACAACATCTCCCCAACTATAAATTACTATTGGTGTATTTAATGTTAGGCCACCATTTAAAACAGTGTATCTGTCTGCTTCTCCTTCACTTTTGTTTGGAGCTAATTTGTAATAATCATAAAATCTTTGGTCTGAACAAAACATTGCATCATATGCAGTTCCATCTTTTCTTACCAAAGAATTTTTTATTAACTTTCCGTTGCTCCATGAATCGTATACTATATTTAGACCATATCTTTCTTGCATAATTCTTACAACATCTTCATCCTTTATAAAGTCTTCTTTTCCTCCTCCTGTTGCAACATACACATTTGTAAGATTTTTGCCTATTTCTCCGGAATTTCCTGAATTTGAAGCTACTTTAATTATAATAATTATTACAACAAGTACTGCAAAAATTGCCAAACCTATTATTTGTTTCTTTTTCAATTTTTTTACCTCCTATTTAATTTTAAAATCATTTTCTGGATCATATCCGTCTGCTTTAAGCATAGTATCAAATACTTTCATTTCTGCATCTGTATCAATCATGTCAGATTGATATAAATTGCCTAATTGTTTTTTAAAAGCTTCTTTTATTTTGCTAATCATTTTTTCTGTATTCTTCATGAAAGCTCTGCTCTCTTCGCTATTTAGCCTTTGATTTTCAATTTCGTCATATTTTGTTAAAATATTTAAAGTTACTGGTAAATAATAGCCAAAAAAGTTGTTCATCTTTTTAAAATTATCTGGCTTTTTCTCTACAGTAGAAATTATTTTATCTACTGTTGTATTAATTTCTTTTATATCATTTACCAAATCAGGGTCTTCTATTTGCCTTGATATATCTTTAATTTTAGAATTCATTGTTTTGGCATTTTCTACGGTTTCCTTCATGCTCACAGACTTAAATGTTGTTTCTTTTTTTACTGTATGAAATACTAATTCGCCTGCGCCAAATGCACTTATTCCCATTGCTAGCGATGGAAGTATTCCAACTGAAAGTCCTAAATATGGGACTGCAAAAAATACTCCTCCGTAGAATTGCCGATACTAATTCTGGATTTTTCAATTTACATACCTCTTTACTAATTAATTATATCCTCTTACTTCTTTAAATGCTTTTACTAAATCTGTTTTTCCGTCAAAAACCTTTGCGTGAGTTAGCTCTGCAATATATTCTAGTTCATATTCATCGGCATCACCAAACATTATTGAATAAATTGGAATTTCTTTTTGAATTTTAGCATATTCATATTCCAGTTCGTTAAATGTTCCAACATTAGCCATGCCATCTGTCATTAGTATGACTGATGAATTATATACTTCTGGGTCATCATCTTTTAGAAGTTTTAATGCTTCTATTGCTGATGGATAAATTGCTGTTGTTCCATTTGGTCTCAAACTATGAATTTGAGCTAGTACGTTTTCTGTTTCTGTTCCCTTATTTGTTGACCAGGTTCCTAAAATTGTTCCACTAAAAGGAATAACATCTATTTTATCCTTTTCTGAAAATTGCATGAAATCATTTGCGGCTTTATCTGTTAGGATATAGTCCATTGCATTCATTAATTCGTTATACCCTTCTCCATACATACTTCCTGAATAATCCAAGCAAAATACTACATGTACTGGTTTTCTTAGTTCATTTTGGTACATATTCAAAGCTACTTTTATAACTCGTGTACTTGGGTATTTTATTGGTGAAATGTACTTAGTTGTATCAATTCCCCAGTTAGGGTTAAATATTGTTTGGTCGGCATTTTTATTAATTCCACCAAACCATGTTCTTCTTCCTTTTTGTTGTAATATAGCTTGTCCTTCGTCACTTAAAATATATGATTGTAAATCTGAAAAAATTTGCTTTTTATTATCATCGCCATTATCAATATATGCAAAAGGTGAGTCTGATATAGAAACCCCATCAACTGGATATATTGCATATAAAGTTTCTTTACCTTGCTTTTCTAGTTGCTTATTTATATTTATAATAGAAGATTCATATGTTACAACTGCTTCATAGTTTCCATTTAGGAAAAGCTCTTCTAAGAATTCTTCACTTCCTGAAGATCTTTCCATTCCAGTAAATAGAGTTGTTAAAGATTTTTTTAAATTTTCGTCTTCTAAAGTTTTTTCTGTTAGAACCTCTGGATTTCCAGCAAGTGTAGATAGTAAACCTAAATAAGCTGAAGCGCCACTATTTGTGCTTGTTGGGTTAGACATGCTAAATTTTAGTTTTCCTGAAGAAATTGCATCTACGATGTCTTGTGTATACACAGTTTTTCCAACAAAACCTAACTCTTCAGCCTTTGATTTTGTTATCCCGAATATTACGGGGTTAATGCTTGTACATTTTGAATCTTTAACTGATACATCGCTGTTTAGCATATAAAGCCATATTGAGTTTGAAACCCAAACTGCATCATATTTTTCTCCATTGTTTAATTTCTGCATTATATCAAGAGTCCCTGAATAATCTATATCTATATCATATCCTTTTTGTTCAGCATATGATTTTATTACATTTTCTAATTCTTCGTTTTCAGAGCTTGAGATTATTTTAAATGTCTTACTGGTGTTGTTGTTATTATAACTAATCTTATTACTTTTCTCCTTTTTATTTCCTTCAAATAAAACACTCAAAAGAATGTATAATACTATAAAAACTATAATAATTATATTTACTTGTTTTTTGTTTTTATTCACTCATTATCACCCTTTCACAGCTTATATTATATATAAAAAACTCCAAAAAAGTCAATAGTTTTTTGGTTAATTCTTGTATTAATCAAATAAGTAAAAACCCATGTGTTTCTGTAATTCTACATCTATGTATTTTCTAACATATAAGCCATTTGCTTTGCAGTATTTTTTTATAGCCTCTTCTGTTGCAGGTCCAAACTTACCATTTGGTGTTTCTGTTAAAAAGCCCAGTTCTTTTAATCTCTTTTGTATTTCAAAAACATCTGAGCCATACATTCCAGATTTCAAATCTCTAAAACCCTTGCCAAAAGCCCCATATGGGCCATCTACTATTGTTACCTTTGTGCCTATTGGAATAATAGAATATACCTCCGCAGCATCACTATTTTCTAATCTTATACACCCATGTGAGCTTGCCCATCCAAGGCTTTTAGGATATACCGTTCCGTGTATTCCAAACTGCCCCCATGGAACATTTAAACCCATCCATCTACCGCCAAAACCTTCTCCCCAAGTATCTTTTGTAACTATTCTCCATGTACCAATAGGAGAAGGTGTAGACCACTTTCCTCCAGAACATTTATATGTTTTATATAGTTCTCCATCTTGAAACAAATATAGCTTAGACTCCTCCACATCAACTAAAATCTCAAACTTAGCAGGCTTTGTACTTATTGCCACAAAAAGCCCCTTTTTAGGGCATAACCAAATTAATGCAATTAATACAAGTAGAATACTAATTGCAATTGTTACTATTATTATTTTCTTATTTATAACTATCATATTAATAATTTTATTCTGGAAAATTGTTTTAAGAACATAAAAAAATCGTTCGTCAAATTTTCACATAATTCGACAAACGATTTTTATTATTACCTAGTTTTTATATTTTTCTCTTTTCTTATATGTTGTATGTAAATATTTATGTGCTCTGTAACTTCCTGGTGTTTCTAGAAATTCCTCGTATAGTTCTTTTATATATGGGTTTTCATGTGATTTTCTTATTTTGCTTTGTTCATCAATTTTGTAGAGTGCTGAGGCTCTGGCTTTTCTTACATCTATGTCGTTTCTCTTTTTTGAACTTACTATTGGTTGACCACCGCCCATTATGCAGCCTCCTGGGCATGCCATAATTTCAGCAAATTGATAGTCTGCTTTTCCGTTTTTAATTTCTTCTAGTATTTCTTGTGCATTCGCAAGTCCATGTGCTACTGCAACTTTTATTTCCTTTTCTCCCATTTTAATTGTTGATTTTTTTATTCCTTCTTTTCCTCTTACTTCTTCAAATTCTAGCTTTTCAAGTTCCTTTCCTGTTACCTTTTCATATGCTGTTCTTAATGCCGCTTCCATTACTCCACCTGTTGTACCAAATATTGCTCCTGCCCCTGTTGCTTCTCCCATTGGGCTATCAAATTCGGAATCTTCTAGTAAGCTCAAATCTATATGTGCTTGTTTTATCATTCTTGCAAGTTCACGTGTTGTTATAACACTATCTACATTTGCTAAGCCATCATTTTTCAATTCTTCTCTTACTTTTTCAAATTTCTTAGCAATACATGGCATTACTGATACAACATACATTTTTTCTGGATCTATTCCCATTTTTTTTGCATAGTAAGATTTTAATATACTTCCAAACATTTCATGTGGAGATTTACAACTTGATAAATGATCTAATTGTTCTGGATAATTCATTTCTATGTATCTTACCCAACCTGGGCTACATGAAGTTATCATAGGTAATACTGCTTCTTTATCATTCAATCTTTCAATTAACTCATTTGCTTCTTCAACTATTGTTAAATCTGCTCCTGTGTTTGTATCAAATACTTTATCAAAGCCTAATCTTTTTAAGGCTGTTACCATTTTGCCTGTTACACAAGTTCCAATAGGCATTCCAAATTCTTCGCCTAAAGCTGCTCTTACTGCTGGTGCTGTTTGAACTACAACAAATGTATCTTTATCTCTTAATTTTCTCCAAACTGTTGCTGTTTCATCTTTTTCCTTTAGTGCTCCTACTGGACATGCTTCTATACATTGCCCACAGAAAGTACAGTTTACATTATTTAAACTCTCATCATTTTCAGCAGCTATTCTTGAATGGAAGCCACGTCCTGCAACATCTATTGCTCCAACTTTTTGAACATTTTTACATGTTGCAACACATCTTTTACACATTATACATTTACTATTATCTCTAACAATTGATGGAGAAATTTCATCTATAAAAGCTTTTTCCTTTTGTCCTTCATAATGAATTTCTGTTACACCAAATTTATCGGCTAATGCTTGTAATTCACAGTTTCCGTTTCTTACACAAGTTAAGCAATCTCTATGATGTGCAGAAAGAATTAAATCTAGTATTATTCTTCTAGCTTCATTTAGTTCTATTGTATTTGTTTTAATCTTCATTCCTTCTTCTACAATTGTTCTACAAGATGGAACGAATCCTCTTCTGCCTTCTATTTCAACAATACAAATTCTACATTCTCCTGCTTGATTAACATCTTTTAAGAAACATAGTGTTGGAATATCTATTCCTATTTGTTTTGCTGCTTGAAGCACTGTTATACCTTCATTTGCTTCAACTTCCTTTCCATCTATTGTTAATTTTATTTTCTCAGACATTTAACTTCCCCTTTCTTATATAGCTTTAAAGTTACACTTTGAAGCACATAAGCCACATTTTATACATTTATTTGTATCTATTTGATACCCTTCTTCTCTGTTCCCTGAAATTGCTTGAACCGGGCAGTTTCTAGCACATAGTCCACATCTTTTACATTTTTCTTGGTTTATTTGGAATTTCTTTAATGCCTTACATTCTCCTGCTGGGCAATTTTTATTTTTTATATGTTCTTCATATTCATTTCTAAAATAGTGAAGTGTGCTAAGCACAGGGTTTGGCGCTGTTTGTCCTAGTCCACAAATTGATGTTTTCTTTATGGTTTCTGCGAGTACTTCTAGTTTTTCTATATCGCCTTCTTCTCCTTTTCCTTCTGTGATTCTTTCTAGCATTTCTAACATTCTCTTTGTTCCAATTCTACATGGAGTACATTGACCACAACTCTCATCTACTGTGAATCCTAAATAGAACTTTGCAAGATTTACCATACATTTTGAGTCGTCCATCACTATAAGTCCACCTGAACCCATCATTGAACCTATTTTTGATAATGATTCATAATCTATTGGTGTATCTAAATTTTCTTCTGGAATACAACCCCCTGATGGTCCTCCTGTTTGTGCAGCTTTAAACTTTCTACCATTTGGTATTCCACCACCAATATCAAATACTATTTCTCTTAATGTTGTTCCCATTGGAACTTCTACGAGCCCAACATTTACAACGTTTCCACCTAGTGCAAATACCTTTGTTCCTTTAGATGTTTCTGTTCCGATACTTGAGTACCATTTTGCTCCATTTAATATTATTTTTGTTATGTTTGCATATGTTTCAACATTATTTATAAGTGTTGGTTTCATAAATAGGCCTGCATTTGCTGGGAATGGTGGTTTTAAACGTGGTCTTCCACTTCTTCCCTCAATTGATTCTAATAACGCTGTTTCTTCTCCACATACAAATGCTCCAGCTCCAAGTCTAACTTCTAGGTCGAACTCAAAGTCTGTTCCAAATATATTTTTACCGTAAAATTCCGTAACTTTTAGCTTGATCTATTGCTGTTTGAAATCTATGTACTGCTATTGGATATTCTGCTCTTACATAGATATATCCCTTGTTTGCTCCTACACTATATCCTGCTATCATCATTGCTTCTAACACACAATGTGGGTCTCCTTCTAAAATGCTTCTATCCATAAATGCTCCTGGGTCTCCCTCATCTGCATTACAAACAACATACTTTTGGTCACCCTTTGCTATTCTTGTGAATTCCCACTTTTTACCTGTTGGGAAGCCTGCTCCACCTCTACCACGAAGTCCTGAATCTGTAACTTCTTTAATTACTTCTTCTGGGGTCATTTCAAATAGCACTTTTTCTAATGCTTTATATCCATCAAAAGCTATATATTCATCTATATTTTCTGGGTCGATTATTCCACAATTCTTAAGAGCTATTCTTTCTTGCTTTTTATAGAAATTTAGCTCGTCTAATTGTTTTACTGTTCTTGCATCAATGTCTTGGCACAAAAGTCTTTCTACGATTTTTCCTTCTACAATATGTGTATTTATTATTTCTTCGCAGTCTTCTGGCTTAACATGTGCATAAAAAACATCTTCTGGTCTTATTATTACTATTGGACCTTTTGCACATAAACCAAAACAGCCTGTTTGAATTACTTTTACATTTTCAATATTCTTCTCTTTTAATATGTTTCTGAAATTCTCTATAATCTTAGGAGATTTTGAAGATGTACACCCTGTTCCATGACATACTAGTATATGTTTTTCTGTTGTGTTTGCTTTTAAATTTACTCTTAAATCTAATTCTTCTCTTTTTGATTTCCTTATTTCGTGTATTTGTTCTAGTGTTTTCATATTATCCACCTCTCTGTTTTTATTCTTTTAACATATATTCATCTATTACTTTATCTAATAATTCTGGTGTTGCATTTCCATATACTTCATCATTTACTGTAAATACTGGGGCTAGCCCACAAGCACCAATACATCTTGTTGCTTCTATTGAAAACCTGCCATCTTTAGTAGTTTGACCAACATCAATACCTAGTTTTTCTTTTAATTTTTCTAAAATTTTCTCTGACCCTTTTACAAAACATGCAGTTCCAAGGCAAACTGATACATTATATTTTCCCTTTGGCTTTAAGCTGAATCTTGAATAAAATGTTACAACATTATACACTTCTGCCATTGTTAAATTCAAGTATTCTGAAATTTCTAGTTGTGCTTCTTTTGATATATAGCCAAATGTTTCTTGGAATTCATTTAGAATTTGTATTAGATTACTTTTATCTCTTTCATATTTAGATAATATCCTCTCCATTTTTTCATCTTTGTGGTTTTCTCCACAGCAACATTCACAGCTCATATTATTCCTCCTTTAATTAATACTATTATATTGCAAATTTTAATAGTTTCATTATCTCAAAAAAGTATGCAACTACACCTTTTTTATTTATCTGCTCTGTTGTTTTAATTGGTATTTCGTCTATTATTTCTTCGCCTAGTTTTACTGTTATCTTACCAACTTCTGTATTTGCTGGTAATGGTGCTTCAAACCTTTTTGTATATGTTGTTTCAAGTGTAATTGTTTCGTTTGTCTTTAGTGGGTATTTTGTATATTTTGCTTGGTCCAAGTACACTTCTGGTCTTGTTGTAACACCTTTTCTAACGCGAATTCTCTTTAAATTTACTTTTCTCCATGATAAATATTCATTTTGTACTGCTTCGTCTAAGTCATATAATTTATAGTTTTTGTATGTATATTCTATTAATTTTATTGAATCTTGTGTTCTTATTTTTCTGGTATCTGCTCCTAAAACTACTGTGATTATATCAAAACCATCTCTAGAAGTTGATGTAACTAAACACCTTCCAGCTTTACTTGTATAGCCTGTTTTTACACCATTTACACCGCTTAAATATCCTAAAAGCTCATTTGTATTTGATATTATTTTTTTATTACCATTTATTGTTACTGTGTATTCTCTTGTTGAAACAACTTGTGCTATTTTTGGGTTTTTAAGTGCATAATCTGTTATTTTTGCAAGTTCTAGAGCTGTTGTATAATGTGCATCTCTATCTAAGCCATGTGGTGTAACAAAATGTGTACTTGTTAACCCTAAACTCTCTGCTTTTTGGTTCATAAGGTCTGCAAATTGTGAAACGCTTCCGGCTGTGCTTATTGCAATTTGAACAGCTGCATCGTTTCCTGAGCATAACATTAACCCATAAAGTAAATCGTTATATGTAATTTTATCTCCGGTACCTAAGCCTAGCCTTGAACCTATTGTTGTGGCAGCTTCCTTAGATACTGTTACCTCTTCGTTTAATCTATCTATTCCAATGTTTTCCATCATTACTATAGCAGTCATGATTTTTGTTGTGCTTGCCATAGGAACTTTCTGGTTTTCATCTTTCCCCCAAAGTACTTTTCCAGAACTTCTATCATAAACTACTGCATATCTTGAAAGAATTGATAATTCATTTGAATTTTTAACTTCCTGAACAGCTTCATCAAGCCACACATAATCCCAATCATCTGCAGTTTCATCTTCTTCATATGCAAGGCTTACAGGACTAATGCTTAATATTATAATTAATAAAATTATTGATAAAAACTTTTTTAATTTCATTTCAAAATTCACCTTGTATATTTATATTCACATTTATCTTTTGATATGAAAATTCTATCATAAGAGAGAAATTTATTCAATATTTTTTTCCATTTTCTGTTTACAAATTTTAAAAAAGGTTATATTATATTGTATATTAATGTGGAAAGGATGTTTTATTTTATGAGTGAAACTGAAAAATTGAAAGATTTTTTGTTTAATACAAAAAAATGTGGTTGGGAAACACTTGCAGATAGTGTAAAAAATGATGTTATACGATTTAGTGATGAGTACATTCATTTTCTAAATAGAAGTAAAACAGAAAGAGAAGCTACAGGTTTTATTACAGAAATTTTAGATAAAAATGGCTTTGTTAATATTAAAGATAAAATGATTTTAGTTCCTGGAGACAAGGTCTACTATGTAAATAGAGAGAAATCAGTTTATGCTGCTATTATGGGAAACAAGCCTGTTGAAGCAGGTTTGAACATTATTGGTTCTCATATAGATTCTCCAAGACTTGATTTAAAGCCAAACCCATTATATGAAGATAATGGATTTGCATACTTCAAAACACATTATTATGGTGGTGTTAAGAAATATCAATGGACAACAATTCCTCTTTCTATACATGGAGTAATTGTTAAAGCAAATGGAGAAAAGGTTACAATTAATATTGGAGAAGATGAATCTGACCCAATTTTTACAATTACCGATTTACTTCCTCATTTAGCTCAAGAACAAATGGAGAAGAAATTAAAAGATGGAATTGCTGGTGAAGATTTGAATTTATTAATTGGAAGTATTCCAATTGGAGATGAAAAAACAACTGAAAGAATTAAACTAAATGTATTAAAAATATTAAACGATAAATATGGAATTACAGAAAAAGATTTTGTAAGTTCAGAACTTGAACTTGTTCCTGCTTTTAAAGCAAGATCTCTAGGCTTTGATAGAAGCATGGTTGCAGGTTATGGACAAGATGATAAAATTTGTGCATATACCTCTTTAAGAGCTTTATTAGATACGGTAACACCCGCAAAAACTGCTGTATGTATATTTGCTGATAAAGAAGAAATTGGTAGTATGGGTAATACAGGTATGGAATCTCATGTTTTTGATACTTTCATTTCTGAATTATTAAATAAAACAAATACAAATAGACCTAATTTATTAGATAAAGTTTTCTGCAATTCAAAAATGCTTTCAGCTGACGTTGATGCTGGTTTAGACCCAATATATGCATCAGTTTCTGAGAAAAACAATGCTGCATTTTTAGGAATGGGTGTTGGTTTGAATAAATACACAGGAGCTCGTGGAAAATCTGGTGCTTCTGATGCAAACGCTGAGTTTGTTGCTCAAATAAGAAATATTTTCGAGAGCAATAATATTGCTTACCAAGTAAGCGAACTTGGTAAAGTAGATACAGGTGGAGGCGGAACAATTGCTTACATCTTAGCTAATAAAGGTGTTGATGTTATTGACTGTGGTGTTCCTGTTTTATCAATGCATGCACCTTATGAAGTTACAAGTAAGTTTGATGTTTATGAAGCTTACAGAGCTTATGCAGCTTTTTGGAAAAATTAGGTAAATTTAATTTGTTTTCTTGACAGTTTTGAAAAAATGTGCTATTATATTTATAGCGAAAGCAAATGCATCCATTATCTGCATGAATCATTTGTATTTAAGTATGTGTATCCGTAATGCACATACTTTTTTTATATAAAAAAACAAGGAGAGCCGTAATCTTCTCCTTGCTTCGACTATGTATTCACTTAGTCCTCATCCTTTTCTTGTTCTGCTTTCATAGATTTTTCTTTTTCTTCCAAAAGCATTTCTACTAATCGCAAAATAATATCTGCATTTGTCATTTGTATCCCTCCTTTCTGCCCTTTAAGCGAAAGGTTGCTATTATTCTACTATACTTTTTGTCAAAAAACAATAGTTTTATTCTAAATAATTGCTTATTTCCTGTAGTCCCTCAAAGTTCTTTTGTCTTAAAATCTCATACACTACTATTGCTACTGAATTTGATAAGTTAAGTGAACGCAAGGTTGGTCTCATTGGTATTCTTGCTGTTTTTTCTATATATTTTTTTAAAGTATCTTCTGGAAGTCCTTTTGTTTCCTTGCCAAATAGAACAAATACTTCTTCCATTCCAGAATAATCAACATCTGAATAGCAATGTGTTCCTTTTGTGGTTATAAAAAACATGTTATTTTCTTCTGGCTTATATTTCTCCAAAAATTCTTTAAAACTATCATGTTCTTCTATATCTAATTTATCCCAATAATCTAGCCCTGCACGTTTTACTTGTTTTTCGCTTATACTAAAACCTAATGGTTTTATTAAGTGAAGTTTTGCACCAATTGCAGCACAGGTTCTTGCAATATTTCCAGTATTTTGTGGTATTTCTGGTTCTACTAATACAACATTTAATTTCATAAATTTCTCCTTTTTTATTTAAAACTAAAGGACGACTTTTTTGTCGTCCTCTAATTTTACTCTTGTTCTTCTTTCTTCACTTCTGTTGTGATGTTTTTGTTTCTGTAAATTGGAAGACCTGTTCCTGCTGGAATTAGTTTTCCTATTATTACGTTTTCTTTTAGTCCTATTAATGAGTCTTTCTTTCCTTTGATTGCTGCTTCTGTTAATACTCTTGTTGTTTCTTGGAAGGATGCTGCTGATAAGAAGCTTTCTGTTGCAAGTGATGCTTTTGTTATTCCAAGTAGAACTCTTTGTCCTTTTGCTGGAATTTTTCCTTCTGCTTCTAGTTCTGCATTTTCTTTATTGAATTCATTAATATCTACTAATGAACCTACAAACATTTGGCTATCGCCACTGTCTTCAATTTTAACTTTTTTAAGCATTTGTCTTGAAATAATTTCAATGTGCTTATCGTTAATATCAACACCTTGGTTTCTATATACTTTTTGTACTTCTGATGTTAAGTATTCAAATACACCTTGAGGTCCTTTTATTGCTAAAATTTCATTTGGATTTATTGAACCTTCTGTAATTGGGTCTCCTGCTTCTATATAGTCACCTGGTTTTACTTTTAGTTTTGAACCAAAGCTTATTGTGTATGTTTTGCTATCGTCTTTACCTGTTACTGTAACTTCTTTTCTCTTCTTTGAATCTTCTATACTTACTGTTCCGGCAATTTCAGAGATTGTTGCAAGTCCCTTTGGTTTTCTTGCTTCAAATAACTCTTCAACCCTTGGAAGACCTTGTGTGATATCTCCTCCTGCTACACCACCAGTGTGGAATGTTCTCATTGTAAGCTGTGTACCTGGCTCACCAATTGATTGTGCAGCAATTATACCAACTGCTTCTCCAATGTTTACTTCTTTTCTTGTTGCTAAGCCCATTCCATAGCATTTTGAACATACACCATGTTTTGTGTGGCAACCTAAAACTGAACGAACTTTTACTTTTGTAATTCCTGTAGCTACTATTTTTTCTGCAAGAATTGGTGTAATTAAAGTATCTTTATCTGCTAAAACTTCGCCTGTTGTAGGGTTTTTAATATCTTCAAATGGATATCTACCTGTTAATCTTTCTTGTAGTTTTTCTATAATTTGATTTCCATCTTTAATATCTTCTATTTCAATATATTCATCTGTTCCACAGTCTTCTTCTCTTACTATAATGTCTTGTGATACGTCAACTAATCTTCTTGTTAAGTATCCTGAATCGGCTGTTCTTAAAGCTGTATCTGCTAAACCTTTTCTAGCACCATGTGATGAAATGAAGTATTCTAGTGGATCTAGTCCCTCTCTAAAGCATGCTTTAATTGGGATTTCTACGGCCTTACCTGAAGTATTTGCCATAAGTCCACGCATACCAGCGATTTGACGTAATTGGTTCATGTTACCTCTGGCTCCAGATTGTGCCATCATGTATATTGGGTTTAATTCATCAAAGTTATCTTTCATAGCTTCTGTAACGTCGTTTGTAGCTTTTTCCCAAATACTAATTACAGAATCATATCTTTCGTCGTTTGTAATTAAACCACGTTTATATTGTTTTGCTACTGTTTCAACATCTTCTTCAGCTTTTGCTAAAATTTCTTTTTTAGCTTCTGGCACTGCAACGTCTGCAACAGACACTGTTATAGCACCTTTTGTTGAATATTTATAACCTGTAGATTTAATGTAATCTAGTAATTCTGCTGATACATTTAAACCATGTTTATCTATACATTTTGCAATAATTGTTCCTAAGTTTTTCTTTATAACTGGGAAACTAATTTCTAGGTCAAAACAATGGTCTGGATCTGTTCTATCAACAAAACCTAAGTCTTGTGGAATGCCTTGGTTGTAGATTAATCTTCCTGCTGTTGTTTCTATTGTTTTTGTAACCTCTTTTCCATCTATTTCCTTTGTTATTCTAACTTTAATTTTTGCATGTAGACCTAAGTCTCCATTTTGGTATGCCATCATTGCTTCATCAACGTCTTTGAAGTACATACCTTCACCTTTTTCACCAGCTACTTCCATTGTTAGGTAGTAACTTCCAAGGATCATATCTTGTGTTGGAACTGTTACTGGCTTACCATCTTGTGGTTTTAATAGGTTGTTTACTGAAAGCATTAAATATCTTGCTTCTGCTTGTGCTTCTGGTGATAGTGGAACGTGAACTGCCATCTGGTCACCATCGAAGTCAGCGTTGAATGCTGTACAAACTAATGGATGAAGTTTTAATGCTCTACCTTCTACTAAAACTGGTTCAAATGCTTGAATACCAAGTCTATGTAGTGTTGGCGCACGGTTTAACATTACAGGGTGGTCTTTTATAACTTCCTCTAATATTCCCCAAACTTCTGGATTTAATTTTTCTACCATTCTCTTTGCACTTTTAATATTGTGTGCTAGACCTCTTGAAACTAACTCTTTCATTACAAATGGTTTAAATAATTCTATTGCCATTTCTTTTGGTAAACCACATTGATGTATTTTTAGTTCTGGTCCTACTACGATAACTGAACGTCCTGAATAGTCAACACGTTTTCCTAATAGGTTTTGTCTGAAACGTCCTTGTTTTCCTTTTAGCATATCTGATAATGATTTTAAAGGTCTGTTTCCTGCACCTGTTACTGGTCTTCCACGTCTTCCGTTATCTATTAAAGCATCTACTGCTTCTTGCAACATTCTTTTTTCATTTCTAACTATAATTTCTGGTGCACCTAGTTCTAATAATCTTTTTAATCTGTTATTTCTGTTTAATACTCTTCTATATAAATCGTTTAAGTCAGATGTTGCAAATCTTCCTCCATCTAGTTGTACCATTGGTCTTATATCCGGTGGTATAACTGGTATTACGCTTAAAACCATCCATTCTGGTTTGTTTCCTGATAATAGGAAGCTTTCAACTGTATCTAATCTTTTTATTAATTTTGCCTTTTTTTGTTCACTAGATTCTGCAATTTCTTTCTTTAATTGATTTGATAATTTCTCTAAATCAACTTTTTGTAGTAATGTTCTTATAGATTCTGCTCCCATTCCAGCTTTGAAAGAACCTTTTCCGTATTTTTCTTCTGCATCATGATATTCTTTTTCGTTTAGAATTTGTCCTTCCATTAATCCTGATGTTCCTTTATCTGTAACAACATATGCTGCAAAGTATATAACTTTTTCTACACTTCTTGGTGATATATCTAGTACTAATGCTATTCTGCTTGGAATTCCTTTGAAGTACCAAATGTGTGCAACTGGTGCAGCAAGTTCAATGTGTCCCATTCTTTCACGTCTTACTTTTGATTTTGTTACTTCAACGCCACATCTATCGCAAACTATTCCTTTATATCTTACTCTTTTATATTTTCCACAATGACATTCCCAGTCTTTTGTAGGTCCAAATATTTTTTCACAGAATAGACCATCTTTTTCTGGTTTTAATGTTCTATAGTTAATTGTCTCTGGTTTTTTTACTTCACCTTTTGACCATTCTCTAATCTTTTCATCTGAAGCTAAACCAATTTTTATTTTATCAAAAATTTCTAATTCATCTTGTTTTTTGTTTTCTTCCATTGAAGTATCTCCCTTCCTTCAAAAATTCGAAGAATTTTTGTAAAATTCACTCTTTACCTTTTTTCTACATTATACAATTTATAAAATATACACTGCTCGAACAATTCCTTCCTGCCATTTTATAAATTTATAATGTAGATATTCAATTAAAAATTATTCTTTATAAGAATCGTTGTCATTTTCTAAGTTGTCTTCTGCTAAGTCTTCATCTAAGTCATCGAAGCTTTCTTCATCTTCTAAGTCTTCCTCTTCTTCTGGTAATTCGTCTTCGTCTAGTAACATATCTTCTTCAAGTAATCCTTCATCTTCCATTTTTTCTTCGTCTGTTACTAGTGGTTTATTTTCATCTAGGTTAAAGTCTATTCCGTCATCTATATTTTCTGTAAGTTCAAGTTCTCTATCATCTTCAGAATATAGACGTACATCTAAGCCTAAACTTTGTAGTTCCTTGATTAATACTTTAAATCCTTCTGGAACTCCTGGTTCTGGAATGTTTTCACCTTTTACTATTGCTTCATATGTCTTTACTCTTCCTACAACATCATCTGATTTGATTGTTAACATTTCTTGTAGTGTGTATGCTGCTCCATAAGCTTCTAGTGCCCAAACTTCCATTTCACCAAAACGTTGTCCACCGAATTGAGCTTTACCTCCTAGAGGTTGTTGTGTAACTAGTGAGTATGGTCCTGTTGAACGTGCATGTATTTTATCATCAACTAAGTGGTGAAGTTTTAACATGTACATTACACCAACAGTAATTGGCTTATCAAATGGTTCACCTGTTCTTCCATCATATAGTGTTGTCTTTCCATCTGGTGTTAGTCCAGATTCTATTAATAATTGTTCAATGTCTTCTTCTGATGCACCATCAAATACTGGTGTTGCAACTTTTATTCCAAGTAGTCTTGCTGCGGCTCCTAAGTGAACCTCTAAAACTTGACCTAAGTTCATACGTGAAGGTACACCTAATGGGTTTAATACAACATCTACTGGTGTTCCATCTGGCATGAATGGCATATCTTCAACTGGTAATATTCTTGAAACAACACCTTTGTTTCCGTGACGACCAGCCATTTTATCACCAACTGAGATTTTTCTCTTTTGAGCTATATATACTCTTATTACTTGGTTTACACCAGGTCCAAGTTCATCTGAATTGTCCCTTGTAAATACTTTAACATCAACTATTGTTCCTGCTTCTCCATGTGGTACTCTTAAAGATGTATCTCTTACTTCTCTAGCTTTTTCTCCAAAGATTGCTCTTAAAAGTTTTTCTTCAGAAGTAAGTTCTGTTTCTCCTTTTGGAGTTACTTTACCAACTAATATATCCCCGGGTCTAACTTCTGCACCAATTCTTACTATTCCTCTATCGTCTAAGTCTTTTAAGCTGTCTTCTCCAATATTTGGAATATCTCGTGTAATTTCTTCTGGTCCAAGTTTTGTATCACGGCATTCGCAATCATAATCTTCAATGTGAATTGATGTGTAAACATCTTCTTTAACTAATCTTTCACTTAGTAACACAGCATCCTCGTAGTTGTATCCTTCCCATGTTGTGAAGGCAATTAGAACGTTTTTACCAAGTGCCATTTCTCCGTTTTGTGTTGAAGGTCCATCTGCAATTACATCATTTGCATTTACGATTTCGCCTTTTCTTACTATTGGTTTTTGGTTGATACATGTTCCACCATTTGTTCTCTTGAATTTACGTAATTTATATGTATCTAATCCTGTTTTTGTTTTGATGATGATTTCATCACCTGTAACTCTTTGTACTACACCACCGTTTTTAGCAACAACTGTTGTTCCAGAGTCTTTAGCTGCTCTGTATTCAATACCTGTTCCAACTATTGGTGAATCTGTAATCATTAGAGGTACTGCTTGACGTTGCATGTTTGCACCCATTAATGCACGGTTTGCGTCATCATGCTCTAAGAAAGGTATCATAGCTGCACCAACTGAAACTAATTGTTTTGGTGATACGTCTACGAAATCTACTTCGTCTGCACTTACTTCTATTATTTCATCTAAGTATCTTACTTTTATTTTTTTGTTTACAAACTTTCCATCTTTATCTAATGGTTCTGTTGCTTGTGCTATTGCATGGTTGTCTTCTTCGTCTGCTGTCATATAAATTACTTCATCAGTAACTTTATGTGTTTCTGGGTCAACTTTTCTATATGGTGTTTCTACAAATCCATATTCATTTATTATTGCAAATGTAGAAAGCGCTGATATAAGTCCTATGTTTGGTCCTTCTGGAGATTCTATTGGGCATAATCTTCCATAGTGAGTATAGTGAACGTCACGTACTTCGAATCCTGCTCTTTCTCTTGATAAACCACCAGGTCCTAATGCTGAAATTCTTCTTTTATGTGTTAATTCTGATAATGGGTTTGTTTGATCCATGAATTGTGATAATTGTGAGCTTCCGAAGAATTCTCTAATTGATGATGTGATTGGTTTTGTGTTAATTAATGTTTGTGGAGTTACTACGTCTAAGTCTTGAATTGTCATTCTTTCTCTTACAACTCTTTCTAATCTTGTTAAACCAATTCTAAATTGATTTTGTAATAATTCTCCAACGCATCTTATACGTCTGTTTCCTAAATGGTCTATATCATCAACATTTCCTAGTCCATATTGTAAGTTTAATAAGTAGTTTATTGAAGCTATCATATCTTCTGTTACAATATTCTTTGGTACTAGTTCATCTTTTCTTTCATTTATAACGTTTACTAAATCCTTTTCGTCTGTAGTCTCTAAGATATTTTTTAGAACTGCATAATTTACTTTTTCTTTTATATTGATTTCATCGCTATCAACATAAGCTTTTAAATCAACTGTTCCATTTCCTATAACTCTTACTTTTTTGTCATTAACTTTTAAGTCGACAATGTTTATTCCTGCATTTTGAATTTCGTTTGCTTGTTCTTCTGAAATAACTGTATCTTTTTCAACAATTACTTCTCCTGTTTCGCTATTGATTATGTCATCAAATGCAACTTGTTTTGCTATTCTTGAGCTTAAGTCTAATTTTTTATTATATTTATATCTTCCTACTTTTGATAAATCATATCTTCTTGGGTCGAAGAATAGGTTATTGAATAAGTTTCTAGCAGCATCAACTGTTGGAAGTTCTCCTGGTCTTAACTTTTTATATATTTCAATAAGTGCTTCTTCGTTTGTTTTAGCTGTATCTTTTGCGATAGTTGCTAAAATTTTATCCTCGTCTCCGAAAAGTGCTGTAATTTGCTCGTCTGTAACTAGTCCAATTGCTCTTAAAAGTGTTGTTACTGGTAATTTTCTTGTTCTATCAATTCTTACATAGAATACATCATTACCATCTGTTTCATATTCAAGCCAAGCACCTCTAATTGGCATAACTGTAGCCTTGTACAATTTTTTACCTGTTTTATCGTAGTCTGATTCATAGTAACATCCTGGTGATCTTACTAATTGGCTTACTACTACTCTTTCTGCACCATTAATTACGAATGTTCCACTATCTGTCATTAATGGGAAATCTCCTAAATAGATTTCTTGTTCTTTAATTTCTCCTGTTTCACGGTTTATAAGTCTTACTTTAACGTGTAATCTTGTTGAATATGTAGTGTCTCTTTCTTTTGCTTCTTCTAGAGAATATTTAGTTTCTTTTTCCATATAATAATCGAAAAATTCTAGAACTAAATTTCCTGTGTAATCTTCAATCGGTGAAATATCTCTTAATACTTCGCCTAGTCCCTCGTTTACGAACCAATCATAAGAATCTTTTTGAACTTGAATTAAGTTTGGTATGTCTATAAAGTCTCCGATTCTTGCGAAAGTCTTTCTTGTTGCTTTTTCGTAATTAATGTCTGTTAACAAAATAAATCAACTCCTTATTTTTTATTCGAGCATAATTTATATCTCAAGAAAGTCCCTCTTAATTTAAAGTGTATTATTAGTTTAAAAATATTCTGCTCTTTAAATATTTTTAAGCTAATACCTTTACTAAAAATTAATTCCTCTTTCTTAATATTTCATTTGCTAAAAATAGTGCTTTCCTAAAACGCAACAAAAAAGTGTAGTAATATATTGCTATATTAGGCTATTTAGAGCCACTCTACACTTTTTATTAAGTTACAAATTATTTAACTTTTACTTACACTTTTCACTTTAAAAAAATCACCATTTCTATTTAAATAGTTTACATAGTTTCGTGCTTCACGAATAATATGTGCTTTATTATAATACCATAATTTACTAGTGCTTGTCAAGATTTTTTGTGAAGTTTTTTAAATATTTTTTGTCTTTATTTCAATAGCCAATTTATCAAATTTATTTTCTTTATTCCATCATAGTCTGCATCTAGGTCATTGTCCATTGTTAAAAGAACTTTTGGATAGTGATCTCCTGTTTTTTGTAATGGTTTTAATTCTCTTGCTAGTGTTGTTTCTTCTCTTGTTGTTAAGGCAACTTGGTAGTACACTAGTCCTTCATGATTTTCTGCTACAAAGTCTATTTCCATATCTTCAAGTTTTCCAACATATACCTTATATCCTCTTCTAAGAAGTTCTAGGAATACAATGTTTTCTAACAAATGTCCCATATCTTGGCCAGCCTTTTTGCCTAACAAATAACCTCTTAGTCCTGTATCTACCACATAATATTTATATCCACTTGATAGATTTTCCTTTCCTTTAACATCAAATCTTGGTACTTTATATAATAGAAAACTCTCTATAAATGAAGAAATGTAGTTTTCTACAGTATGGTTGCTTGTGCTTCTGTTCATGCTTGTTAATGTATCACTTATTTTTTTTGTTGTAATTGGACTTCCAATATTGTCAAAAATGTATTTAATTACACTTTCTAAAATTAATTTATCTGTAATCTTATTTCTCATCATTATATCTTTATATACAACCGTTGAAAATACTCCATCTAAATAGCTGTTTATTGTATTTGGTGCTCTTTTAAATAGTTCTATAGTTTGAGGAAATGAACCATATTTTAAGTAGTATAAAAACTTACTTTCTAAGTTTTCTTTATCATCAAATGCTGATAAATATTCCTTAAAAGAAAGTGGCAGCATCTTTATTTCAACATATCTTCCTGATAGCAGTGTTGCAAGCTCCCCTGAAAGAAGATAAGCATTTGAACCAGTTATATACAAATCAACATTTTCCATTATAAATAAGCCATCTACTGCCTTTTGAAATTTTTCTACTGTTTGTACTTCATCTATAAATACATAATTCATTTTGTCTTTTATTAATTTTTTCTTAACATAATTATACAACTCCATATAATCATTGAAGTTATATTCTGGGTTTTCTAGATTGATTTTTATTATTTGTTTTTCTTTTATGCCATTTTCCTTTAAGTAATTTATATATATATCAAACAAAGTTGACTTACCACATCTTCTAATTCCTGTTACTATTTTTATTAGCTTTTGATCTTTAAAATCAATTAGCTGATTGAGATAGTTTGTTCTCTCTATCATATTTCTTCACCTCTTAATAAGATTATAAATTATTTTTAACAAATAGTCAAGAAGTGTTGGAAAAATATTTCCAACACTTTATATTCTTAGCTTGTGTTGGAAATAATATTATATGTATTTTTTTGTTTTTTTATTCTTGTAGCTTAAATATTCCTGCTTTTATTTTTATGCCTTCATTTTTAAATTTAATTTCATGCTCTGTTTCTATGTTTTCCCAAAATTCAGGTTCTTCGTTTAGATTTTCTGTTGTTTTAACTACCTCAAACCCCGCTTCTTTAAAGTATTCCAAGCTTTCTCTAAATAGCTCATCATCATCTGTTTTGAAATATATTTCTCCTTTTGGTGCTAAAAATTGTTTATATTTTTCCAGTTGCCTTGTATGTGTTAGTCTCCTCTTTTTATGTCTTGGCTTTGGCCAAGGGTTACAAAAATTAATATATATTCTTTCAATATTATCACTTTTATCTAAAATATTGTTTATTTCTTCAACATCATATCTTGTTAAAGCTAAGTTCAAAACTTCTTTATTTTCAAATTCTTCTATTATATTTCTATTTGCCATTCCTAAAATTGCATCTATTAAATCTATTGCAATATAATTTATATTTTGGTTTTGTTTAGCAGCTTTCTTTACAAAAAAGCCCTTTCCACAACCCAATTCTAAATAAATATGTTCATTTTCATTATTAAAAAACTCTTTCCATCTTCCCTTATAATCTTCTGGCTTTTGCACATAAAAGTCGCTCGCTAAAAGTTCATCTTTAGCCCATGGTTTATTTCTAATTCTCATTATCCTTGCTCCTTACTTTTCTATTATAAATTATGTTTTACAAAAATTCAATTGCATTTTTCAATTTTTTATAGTATATTATAATTAATTGAAAGTGAGGGATTTTATGGTTTTAGATGATGTTGTTAAAATTGCTAAAGAGGTTCGAAAAAATGCTTATGTGCCATATTCACATTATTATGTTGGGGCTGCTTTAGTTTGTAAGAACGGCAAGGTTTATTCTGGTTGTAACATTGAAAATGATGGCATAATGTCTATTTGTGCTGAAAGGGTTGCTTTTACTAAGGCTATTTCTGAAGGAGAACGTGATTTTGATTATATTGTTGTTTGCTCTGGACCTGAATTAGATTCTCTTGGAGATTGCTCTCCTTGTGGCTATTGTAGACAATTTATGCACGAGTTTGTAGACGAAAATTTCAAGATATACTTATTAGATGGAAATGATGAAGCTCATGTTTACCACATTGATGATTTGCTTCCTCATTCATTTAAATTATAATAAAAAAGGTGGATCGCTCCACCTTTATTTTATTTTACATATTCATTTAATGGTTTAACTCTATAATTTAATTCTCCAAATTTATCTGTTGTAACATATCCTGGAACGCTATTTATTACATCTGGAATACGGTTAACTATAGATGCACATGTAAGTTCTACTGTTGCAGGTCTTGCAACTACAATTGTTGTATCTGGTTCTCCATATATTGTCCATTCGTTTTTATCATAATCTTCTTTAGAATATACTTTTCCTATACATTCTGTTTCAAGTGTTATTCCTTCTTTTGTTGTTGTTGTAACAACTGCGCTCATTCCTGTTGCATCTCCTGCTTTTACTGTCATACCAAGTGTTGAAGAATATATATCTTCTTTATATGTTTGTGGTACTGTTTTTTGTGTTTGTCTTTCAACTGTTAGTCCAAGTTTTGAACATAACCAACCATTTACATTCCACATATATGATGGTAAATAATTTCCAGATTCAATAACTTTTTGTCTTTCTTCATCGCTTATTTTATCTACTGAAGCAACTTCTTTTTCAAATGCTTCCATTGTAAGTCCTGAACCGTGTGCTTTTGCAAGTGCAATTCCATAATCTTCAACATTATAGCTTGAACTTCCTTTTATTTTTGTAATTTTATGTGTTGAACCAGCTATTGAACTGATTAATTGTCCCCAATAAATATCTTGGTATCCACTACCTGTAATTGTACAGCCTGTTTGTTTTGCCATATCGTCTAATTCTTTTGTAATATTTGGGTTTGAGTTTGCTGGGTAAAATGCTTCTTCACATGTTGTAATTGCATTTATTCCAAGTTTTGCACAAAGCATTAATGCATCTCTTACATCAGCTATTAGGCTCATTGTTGTAACTATTGCTATATCTGGTTTTGTTGTCTTTAGCATTTCTTCTGCATTTTCTAAAGCTGTAACTTTAACTCCTTTTTCTTCTCCTCCTATTAATTCTCCTATATCTTTACCTACTACTGCTGGGTTTACGTCTATTGCTCCGACTATTTCTGCTCCTTTTTCATAAACATAACGCATAGTATATACTGCCATTTTTCCTGTACCAAATTGTACTACTTTTACTTTTCTTTCCATAACTTTCCTCCTTCAAAATTTTATACCTAGATTATACACCAAATGATAAAAAATATACAATATTATTTTTGTAATTTTTGCAATTTTTTCAGCAAATTTATTGACATTTTTGCTAATATATTGCATAATAAAGTATGTTCTTATGTTCGAAAATTCGTTCAAGAGCATATTTTTATTTTTAGGATGTGATTTTTATGTCAAAAGTCGATGTAGTTTTAGGCGCATTTTATGGAGACGAAGGAAAAGGTAAAATTATTGATTACCTATCAAAAGATGCAGATATTGCTGTAAGATTTTCAGGTGGTAGCAATGCTGGTCATTCTATTGAAGTTGATGGCAAAAAGTTTGCTTTTCACTTAATACCTTCTGGTATTTTTAACAAAGGCACATTAGCTGTTATAGGGAATGGAGTTGTTGTGGATCCAAAACTTTTACTTGATGAAATGCACGAGTTAGAAGAAAATGGTGTTTCAACAGAAAACCTATATATTAGTGAAAAAGCTCATATTGTTCTACCTTACCACATGGAAATGGATAGACTTCTAGAAGAATGCCGTGGTTCTGGAAAAATAGGAACAACAGCAAGAGGAATTGGCCCTGCATATTGTGATAAACATGAAAGATGTGGAATTAGAGCCGAAGACTTTATTAGTGATAGATTTGAAGAATTATTAACAATTAATGTTAATAACAAGAATAAAATTTTTGAAATGTATGGTCACCCTACATTTGATGCAAAAGAGATTTTTGAAGAATACAAAAAATATGCTGAAATTTTAAAACCACATGTCATAGATACAATAAGCTTATTACACAATGCTTTAGAAAATGGTAAAAAGATTTTATGCGAAGGTGCACAAGCTACTTTATTAGATATAGATTTTGGTAGTTACCCATTTGTTACATCTTCAAACCCTACAATAGGTGGTGTTTGCACAGGTACTGGTATTGGTGCAAAAGATATTGGAGAAGTTTATGGAGTTTCTAAAGCATATTCTTCACGTGTTGGTAGTGGACCATTTGTTACTGAACAAAACAACGAAATTGGTGATACTATAAGAGAACTTGGTCATGAATATGGTGTTACTACAAAGAGACCAAGAAGATGTGGTTGGATAGATTTAGTTGCTTTAAAATATGCTGTTAGATTAAATGGTATTACAGCATTAGCAATTAACCATCTTGATACTATTGGAAAACTTCCAGAATTCAAAGCATGTGTTGCTTATAATCATAATGGAGAAATTACAACAGATTTTACAACAAATATTGATTTCTTAAATAATTGTACAGCTGTTTATGAAGATTTTGAAGGTAACTTTGGTGACATCAGTCATTGCAAAACAAGAAGTGAATTACCTGAAAAAGCTCAAAAATATTTAGCTAGAATTGAAGAAGTTGTTGGTGTTCCAGTTAAATTTATTGGAACAGGTGCTGGCCGTGATGCAATAATTGTTGATTAGATTAAATGCCTCAGTTTAAACTGAGGCACTTTTTTATTTAAATATTTTTCTGTAATAATCATTGTCTAAAATCATTGTTGACATTTTAAATTTTTGATATATAATTTCGCTTATTTGTTCTACATACCCTTCTGGAATTTCCACTCCCTCGTTAGGTATAAATGTATCTTGTACAGTACTATATCTTCCTTTATCTGTTATAAAACTTCTATCTGAGAATATTACTATTTGTTCTTTGTTATTTGATAATATATCATTTCCTATTAAAAGTCTAGAATCATATTCTACTCCAAATAGATTTAGTACTGTTGGCAATACATCTAAACTTGAACATACTTTTTCAACCTTTACAGGTTCTTTCATACTTCCACTCCATATTAATAGTGGTGTATGGTGTTTTTCAAAAGTATTGTCTCTTTCATAGTTCGAAAGTTCGTTTAGTTCTGATAAAGTTAACCCATATGGATAGTGGTCTGGACTTATTACAATTACTGTATCCTCTAATTTTCCTGCCGCTTCCAAATCTTGAATTAATTTTCCAACTGCTTTATCTAGCTCTATTTGTGTTGCAAGATATGCCCTTGCTTTATGTGAATATGGCAAGTCTTTTACTTGTTCCCAGTTTCTAGCTGCCATGCAATTTCCATTTGTTGTATAATTTAGGTGCCCGCTAACTGTCATGTAATATGCTAAAAATTTATCATTATTTATATAGTCTTGGGTTGTAACTTCAATAGTTTCATAATCGCTATTAGGCCAAAGGCTAGTATTCATTCTATCTTCTAAGCCTGTTCCTACTGCCAAATATGAATCATAACCCATTGTTTTAATATATTTATCTCTATGGTAATATGTTGCTGTGTGGTCATGGTATGCATTAGTTGAATATCCAAGTTTTTTAAATACATTTGCATACGAGTATGGCATATAATGATTTTGCACTCTATAAATACTCCAAACCCCTTCTTTTGGAATTAAGGAAGTATCTGTTATATATTCTCCATCTGCTGTACTTACTGGAAATAGTGGTGTATAGAAATTATCAAACTGGAAGCCTTCATTATATAATTTGTAAAGGTTAGGTGTAACGTCTTCTCTTATTGCAACATTGCTTAAACCTTCTGCAACAAATACTACTAAGTTTTTTCCCTTAAACATTCCTGTATACTCGTTTTGCTCTGATGGAATTTGATTTGCAAAATATTCATGCATTTGTTTTATATCCTCGTCTGTTTCATTTGCAATTAGGCTTTCAAAATCAATTTCTGTAATATTATATTTTGTCTCTTCTTTAATTGCATCTTCAGGGAGCGAATTCACTTCAATTGAAATATTTTCTTCAAATCCGAAAATCAAACGTTCTAAATCTAGTTTCATTGTAGTAAATATACCCATTCTGTTTGCTGTAACTTTTGGTACGTGTACATTATAGTATAAGTTTTTGTTTGAATTTATACCTTTTGTATTAATTGTATTTATGCAAAGAATTCCTATTCCATATACTACTACTATACTAAACAATTTTATTAGTATATTTTGCTTAGTGTCTTTTTCAAGCTTTAAAACTTTAGTTTTATGTAGTATTATTAGTACAATAACTGGTAAGAAAATTAGTACAAGACCAATCCAGTTTTGTGCCATTTCATCTAAGATTGTGGTCATAAATTCTGTAACCTGCCCGCCGTTTACAATTGAGTAAAATGATAATATTGCTTCATAAATTTTATAATATATGAGTTGCGCCCCACCAACAAAACATAGTCCAATTGTTAAAACATATGAAATTACAACATTTACTTTTCTCTTAAATATTGAAGTTATTAAACTTAAAAAAATTGCAAATGGAGATGATAAAAGTATTATCATTATCGCTGTTTTAGGAAAAGCTCCAAAAATAAGCCCTGAAAGTACTAATTCTTCGTATATTATAAACGCTAGCCAATATATTAATTCTTTTATTGTTTTATTGTTTTCTACATTATCTTCCATAAATTCACCTATGGTGTATTATACACCATAGGTGATGTTTTTTACAAGTAAAACTTGTATATTTTCTCTTGTATTTAAATAACATTTTATGATATTATATAGCAAAGGAGTGGTGTTATGCTTTCTCGAATTAAACGTAAAAAATCTATAAAGAATTTAAAGAAATTTAAAAAGGCTAAATTTAATTATGCCAAATTTGTTAAAAAATATTACATAGAAAAAGGTGAAGCATATATTTCTGCAAAGGTTGATTCTATTGATGATATTATCTCAAAGTATTCTACTAAAGATTATGAATGGATCAACCCGGAATTTGCAAGCTATATTGAAGAAAGTGCTTATTATATTCCCCTTGAAGAAAGTATTACTATTGAAATTTGTGGTGGCAATTTTTCTGAAGAAGAAAAAGATATGATTAAAAGAGTTATTAAAGATTACTTTGGTTTAAAACTTGGAGATAAATTTTTAGATTTAGATATTAACAAGCATAAATCATTTATACTATTTTTATTTGGTATTATTAGTTTGGGTGTATTTGCAATTTTAAGTAACTTTTCTATTATCACTGCTGTCAATGAACTTTTTTTATTACTATTCTGGTTCTTCCTTTGGGAGTATGCCGATTTAGGTTGGCTTGCACGTAGTAATTTACGTTTAGAGCAAATTGAAGCTGGTCAGCTTTCTACTGCTAAGATTGTTTTCTTAGATAAATAATTTGAAAAAACATATAAAAATGTCCACAATTTATCCACAGATAGTGGATAAATTGTGGTTTGTTTTTTTATTTTAATTTTATTAAAACTGCTATGCTTTCTACCATTTCAATTACACCTGTAATTAATAAGAATAGACCTGCTATAACTGTTACTGAGAAAACTGTTGTAAGTGGTTGAACTAACATATATACACCTAATGCTAATGTTAAAACTCCTGAAATTAGTACCCATACCCAGCTTTTTTCATCAACACTTTTTACACTAATTGAAAATTGTATTTTAATTATACTCTTTATAATTATCCAAACAGCTGCAATACCTACAAGAATAGCTGCAATTAAATGTGCATTAATTAAAACAACAAGTGCGGCAATTATTTCTACCATTCCCTCAACAAGTGCATTGCTATACAATTTTTGATCTTTTTCCATTGCTATATAAAGTATTACACTATAAGCTCCATCAATTAGTAAACATACTCCTAAGATTGTCATTATAGAACTTAACATAGTTTCTGGTTTTACCATTAATAATATTCCTATGAAAATCATAATTGCTGCACTAAGTATTGAACGTCTTTCGTATTTTTTTACATATTCTAGTATCATTTTTTCTCACCTCTTTTCTTTAGTTTATCTTTTAATAAATTTATTTTAGTATAAAACTTTGAGCTAAAATTAAATAACCAATTTATAATGGGGTTGTAATTAATATACATCTCGTTTATAAATTCCATAAATACTGGGTTAAACCCTTTTTTGAATTTATATACTCCGGTATTGTGGGTCGTTTTCGCTTTTGAAGCCTGATACTCCTCTAAAATCATACCAATTACATTTTTCTTCCATTGCCCATTTTATCATTTCCCATTGTATTAAATAATTTGGCATTAAGTTTCTGTGTTTGTTTGAGCTTCCCCCATATAGGTACCAAACTTTATCTCCATAATATATTGGAAGTGTTGCAGCTATTGGTTCTCCTTCATATTCTGCAATATAAACTCTTGCGTGTTCTTCTCCCATTTCATCATAAATTTTTTGGAAATATGATAATGGTCTTATAAAGAAATCATCTCTTGAACCTGTTGTTTTCATTATATCATAAAATACAGGTAAATCATCTCTTGTTCCAATTCTTACTTTTACACCTTTTCTTCCTGCGAGTCTAATGTTGTATCTTGTTTTTGATTCAAAAGATTGCAAGAGTTCTTCTTCTGTTTTATTTCTTAGATCTAACCTAAATACGTATTTTGGTTGCAAAACTTGACCTATGTCTTTTATATTTTTCTTTGTTTTGTATCCAAGTTCTGTTATTATATTTTTAAACTCTTCATCACTTACTAAAACATCTGGGTCTAGTCTAAATATAAATGCTCTATATTTTTTTGCTATTTCTCCGTGCTTTTTTTGTAAGTTCTTCAAGTGTTTCCTTATCATGTGGGTCACACACAAATCCTCTTGGTGCATACATTATATGTCTATTTATAACTGGCACTTTTCTAAGTAAAATGCTCATTGTTCCTTTTATGTTACCAGATTTATCTTTTACTATTATGAACTCTTTTTTCCATTCTGTTTTTACTTCTGCCCATTCTGGTGTTTGCATAAAATTTGTTTTTGGGTTTGTTTGTAAAAATTCTTTTAATTCTGTATCCATGTTTTCTCCTCTTTTAAACATTTTTTAGCATATCATATAACTTATGTATTGGTAACCCCATTATTGTAAAGAAGTTTCCTTCAGTTTTTTCTATGTGTACTCCAAATGCACTTTGTGCTGCATAACCTCCTGCTTTATCATATGGTTTATCCTTATCTACCCAAGCTTCTATTTCCTCTTCTGTCATCTTTTTGAAATATACATCTGCTATATCATAATCTAGTTGTTCTTTGTATTCTCCATTTTTTTCTGAAATTACGCAAATACTTGTAATTACTTGATGTTTTTTTTCATTTAAATCTTGTAACATTTCAATTGCTTGTTCTCTTGTATGTGGTTTGCCATATATTTTGTCTCCTTCAATTACCATTGTATCTGAACCTATAACTGCTCTATCTCCTTCATTTGCTGTTTCATCAAATACAGATTTTGCTTTAATATGTGCAAGCCTTTTTGATTGTTCTTCAATACTAAGTCCATCTTTAAATGTTTCATCACTGTTGCTTGGTTTTATATCAAATTTTAACCCCATCATGTCTAATAATTCTCTCCTTCTAGGAGATTCAGATGCTAAAATTATTTTCATTATAAATCTCATTCCTTTCGCGAGGTTATTATATCATAAAATATTATAAAAAAACAAGGCAGAGCAAACATTTTTTGCTTTGCCTTTATATCTATGTTACGAAAGGAGTTATGACAAGTTTACATGCCCGTTTTTGGTAGTTTCATCACCTCCTTTTCTGTTTTTATTTCTGTATGAGATGTTTTTTCTGGAGGTTTTACTTCTTCTGTTTTATCTTGTTTTATTTCTTCATTATTTTTTATTTGTTCAACCTCTAATTCTGTTTTTGGAGTTTCGTTTTCTGATATTTCATCCTTTTGCAGATTATTTACTTTTACTGTTGTTTCCTCATTTAATCTCAAATCTATTTCAATTACTTTTTCATACATTTCATATCCTTCTAAAGTTTCAACTTCTCGTATGTAGTATTTCCCTGGTAATAAATTTTCTATTACAATCTTGCCTTGTTCATCTGTTATTAAGTTTGCATATATTATTTCTTGCTCTTCATTTAGGAGCTCAAATTTCACACCTGGCAAAATACTTTTTGTTTCTTGATCTTGTTTTATTATTATAATTTTGCTAGAGTTTTCAAAATAGTATTCTGTTTTTGTTCCTGTTCCATTTTCATATACACTTCCTGTTACAGCGACGTTTTGAAGGCTTGCATTATCAGGCAATCCTATAAATACTGGCTTTGTAGCAACTTTTCCCTTTGCTTCGATTGTAAAATTTCCATTCTTGTTTAAATTTTGAATTGGAATTAGAATTTTAAAAGTCTCATTGCTCTCAAAAGAGTCTTTTTCATTGTTATTTGTGTCTGTAATTTTTATTCCTTCTACAATATCTCCTGATAGACTTATACTGTAGTTTTTAATTCCAGCTGAAGCAGTTACTGTGAATGTTTTTGAAACATATTTGTTATCAATTAAATCAGTTTGCCATGAGGCTTTGTCTGCACTTATTTTTAATGTACTACTTGGTTTTACTTCATTACCATTTCTTGCTTTATTTACTATTTGTTTTAAAGCATTCAATGTTCTTTCTCCACCTTCTGCATCTCCTGCTTTATAGCTATCTAAATCTCTGCCATATACTGCACAATATACTGCGTGCCTCGTTGCTAAATATGCTTCTTCTTTTGTTTTACACCCTAATTCTTCTGGAGTTTTATATGGATATCCATTTACTATTGTTCTCCAAATCTCCATGTTTGTTAATTCATTATCAATATTTACTTCATATGAAAAATTTTCAGTTGCTCCATCTCTTTCTAAATTTAGGCAATATACAGGGTGTTCTACTCCATTTTCAGTGTATGCTAGTGGAATACATACTAAATCTATTCCATTTCTCTTTAGTAAATTTCCATAACGTGTTTTTCCATATATTGTTACTTTTTCGCTTGCTGCTAAGCTTATGCATGGCAAGACTATATTGCTAAGCATTATAACTAGCATTATAAAAACTATACTTTTTATTTTTTTCATTTAAATATTCCTTTCTTTTTATATTTTTTCAATTGCTTGTACGCAAAGTCTTTTATTTGGTCTATTTCTTACACATGTTATTAATGTAATTCTATTATCTTCTGTTTCTTCTAAATATGACCAATCTGTTTCATCAATTATAGTTGATAAAACTATTTCATACACTTTTGTTCCATATTGTGTTTTATAATATATTTCATCTCCAAGTTTTAAATCTTTAACTTTTTCAAAATAATTAATTGGATATCCGCCTGTTATGGGCTGCTAGGCCTATGTTTCCTTTCCAAAACGCTGTTTTAGTAAAATGTCCTACGTATTTTTCCATAACTTCTTGTGTTGTATCTTGTGCAATTGGAGCAATTAAATCAATTTTTGGTATTTCAATTTGCCATAGCTCTAAATTTGCATAATTTATATTAAGGAAGGTTTCAAAGTTTGTATCTTTATCCACTTCTAGTGTTTCTTCTATTTCTGTTTCTTTGCTTATTTCTTCTGTTAACTTTCCATTTTGCAAGCTTTCATATGCTAAGTTTACAGTAGTTAATATAAACACTGCTAAAACTGTTGTTATTAAGCTCACAGTAAGTCTTGTGTAATTTCTTATACACCTCACCTCTTTTCACTATTAAATTCTGTTTTCTTTTTTGGAATTTTCAAGAATAAAAGAACTTTATTCTTTCCTTAGAAATTATTTTGAAATTGCTTTCGCAATTAAAGACATAATTATTCTAGCACACTTTTTTCTATTTGTAAAGAAAAATCGTTCGACAAAATTCGACACAATATGCCATTTTAAACACGAAGCTGATGTTTGCTTCGTGTTTTATATGTATTATTTAATTCTTGTATATTCATCAAGGTTTGGGAAAAATAAGTCTGTATCTGTTACTTTATTTACTTCTGTTGAGAAGTAGTATACAGTGTCTGCTGGCTCATGTTTTTTTAGGTCTTCCTTCTTTGTTGCTTTAACTTTAAAGTAAGTTCCTTTATCAAGCCAAAATTCAAATTCTTCTCCGTCTTGAACTTTGTTAATGTCTTTACATACATAGTAACATTCTTTATTTCCTAATTTTTCGCTATGTATTTTCCAAGTAAATACTGCTACTATCTTATCTTTAAGTGACATATTCTCATAAATTCCATCTGTTAAATAATCTTCGATATACATAGGTTCCCCATGATATTCATGATATGTTTTATCGGTAAGATTCAATATGTAGCTTGAGTTTTCATTTCTATAGTAGCACACATTAGAGTCATCTCCATATTTACCACCTATTGAATTTGATACAGTTTTACCATCTGTTGCAAATGCATAAGCATAATGAGAATCCTCCCAAAAAGTCTTGTAATTTGTTATTTTACTATTGGCTTCAACATTTTTTATTATCCTATTAATTAAGCAAATTTTTCTTACGAATACTGCAACAATAATCAATAGAACTACCAAAACAATACATATAACAGCCTTCTTCTTACTCATACCTTCACCCCCTTTATTTATTTATAATAATATGTCACATAATGACTTTTTATGCAACACTTCATTTTTTGGAAATTTTTGGAAATTTTTCCAGAATTTGTTGACATTATGCGAATTTTCTGTTATACTATCTTTATTCTTTTTTTAATACTATGATTAAATTTAACACAGTAGTAGTATAACATTCGATAACTAAACTAACAACCAAATCCACTTATTTACTAATTATGCCCACCCTGAAAATCAGAGTGGGCATTTCTCTTATTGCACCAAAATTCTAAATAAAAAATACAACAAAAATCGTTCGTCAATTTTTTACATTTTTCGACAAACGATTTTTTTATTCTCTTTCTTCTTCATTCTGCCTTATATCTACATAAGCCTGTTTTGCATATTCTTGTGCTACTTGGTTAGTTTTTTCTGTTAGCGTTTCATCTCTTAGTTCTTCTCTAATGCTTCTTCTTGGTGTTATTTCTCCTGTTGTAAGAGCTTGGGTTTGTTTTTTGTTCTTGTCTACTAAAAATTCCTGTATTGTATAATATCCTCTATCTATTAAACTCATTTTTAAGTCTGATTTTCCTCGTGCTTGTTTTAGAACCTTTCCTGTTTCTTTTGCTGATTTATACATTGCTACTTGCTCACTTAAGCTTAAATCACTCTTTTTTAAATTTTTTAAATCATACTCTACCTCTGGAGTGTTTGGTGGAAGTTCTATTCTTTTATTTGTGTTGTTTGCATTTTTACATAATTCTAAATAATTTCTAAGCTGTTCTTCATTTTCACTAAGTGCCCTTACTATTTTCATATCGTATGGGTAATTTGTAATATTACTTAAATTATATTTTTCGTGTATTTCATGTACTTCATTATCTTCTGGTTCTAAGTTTAGCTGTGTTACACTATTTACACCATCTAAAGTAGAAATAACATCTATGCTTTCTGGATTAATTACAACTTTTTCTACGGTCTTTCTCATTTTTCCTCCATCTCTTTTGTTAAAAACATAATACTTCTATTTATAAGTGTAGCATATTAAAAAATTTTTTTCAATATTTTTTACTCTTTTTGTTGACTTTTTTTGTTTTCTTATATATTATTAGCATGTGATGGAGGTGTTTTAAAATGTTATCGGATATTGAAATTGCACGGAAATGCTGAAATGTTTGATATTGAAAAGATAGCAAAAGAAATTGGTATTGATAAGCAATTTTTAGAGCCTTATGGAAATTATAAAGCAAAAATTGATTTAAATATACTAAATAATTTAAACAAAAAAAGTGGCAAGTTAATTCTTGTTACTGCTATTAACCCAACTCCTGCAGGAGAGGGGAAAACCACTACTACAATAGGTTTAGCAGACAGCCTAAAGAAGCTTGGAAAGAAAACAGTAGTTGCCTTAAGAGAGCCCTCTTTAGGACCTGTTTTTGGAATCAAAGGTGGTGCTGCTGGTGGTGGGTATGCCCAAGTTGTACCAATGGAAGATATTAACTTACATTTTACAGGTGATTTTCATGCTATTGGTGCTGCCAATAACTTACTTGCAGCAATGATAGATAACCACATTTTCCAAGGTAATAGCTTAAACATTGATCCTTCTAAAATTACCTGGAAAAGATGTGTAGATATGAATGATCGTCAACTTAGATTTGTTGAAGATGGCCTTGGTGGTGGAAAAAATGGTGTTCCTCGTAAAGATGGCTTTGATATTACTGTTGCATCTGAAATAATGGCTGTTTTTTGCTTAGCTTCTTCTTTGGAAGATTTAAAAGAACGTTTATCTCGTTTAATTATTGGATATACCTTTGATAATAAACCTGTTACAGCAGGAGATTTAAAGGCACAAGGAGCAATGACAGCACTTTTAAAAGATGCTTTAAAACCTAATTTAGTACAAACCTTAGAACACACCCCAGCCATTGTACATGGTGGACCATTTGCTAATATTGCACATGGATGTAACTCCGTTATTGCTACTAAAATGGCTATGAAACTTGGAGATTATACTGTTACTGAGGCTGGCTTTGGTGCTGATTTGGGGGCTGAAAAGTTCTTAGATATAAAATGTAGATTGGCAGGTTTAAAACCAGATGCTGTTGTTATTGTTGCAACAGTTAGAGCTCTAAAAATGCATGGTGGCATGAGTAAGGAAAACTTAAATATTGAAAACTTAGATGCACTAGAAAAAGGAATTCCAAATCTTTTACGCCATGTTTCAAATATTAAAAATGTATATCATCTTCCATCTGTTGTTGCAATAAATAAATTCCCAACAGATACTCAAGATGAAATAGATTTAATCATTGAAAAATGTAAAGAACTTGATGTTAATGTTGTATTATCTGATGTTTGGGCTAATGGCTCTGAAGGTGGTTTAGATCTTGCAAAAGAAGTAATAAAACTTTGTGATGAGCCAAATAATTTTGAATTTTGTTATGAATTACAAGATACAATAGAAAATAAGATATCAACTATTGCTAGAAAAATATATGGTGGAAATGGTGCAAAATTCTTACCAGAAGCTTTAGATGATATAAAACGTATAACAGATTTAGGTTTTGGTAATTTACCAATATGTATAGCAAAAACTCAATATAGCTTTTCAGATGATTTAACTAAACTTGGTGCTCCAACTGATTTTGAAATTACAATAAAAGAAGTTAAAGTTTCAGCAGGAGCTGGCTTTATAGTAGCTTTAACAGGTTCAATTCTAACAATGCCAGGTCTTCCAAAAGTCCCTGCTGCTGAGAAAATTGACGTTTTACCAAATGGAAAAATTGTAGGTTTGTTTTAAGAAAGTTTTAGAGAAGTTCAATACCCGAACTTCTCTAATTGTTATTTATAGGTTCTAGAAAGTAGTCCATTATTCCTACATATATGCCCCAAGCAAGTTTACTTTGGTATTCTTCTTGTTCTAAAAGTGCTTTTTCCTCTGGATTTGATAAAAAACCACATTCCACTATCGCTGTAGGTATTTCCACATGTTCAATTATGTATACATTTTCTATTTTTAAAGACTCTCTTTTATTTTCTTTATCTATTGTCTGATTTAATCCACTTTGCAAGCTTTGTGCTAATTTTTTACTTTGCTCATTTCCTTTCTTAAAAAATGTTTGCCAACCCCAGTATTCATTTTGTGGTATTTTATTTAAGTGTATTGATACGAATATATCGGCTTCTGCTTCATTCCCTATTTTTACTCTATTTTTTATATCTGATACCTTCTTCTGCCTTAACGATTTTTTATCCAAGTCATATATTCCATTTTCATCTGAACGTGTTAATATAACTGTTGCTCCTGCTTGCTCAAGTAATTTTTGTACCTTAAGCGTAATTTTCAAATTTATATCTGCCTCTGATGTGTTCTCAACTGTTCCACCACCGGTCCTCTCCGACCATGCCCAGCATCTAGAATTATTACTTTTTTGTTTACTGGAAGTGCAACAGTTTCCTTTGATGCCTCTTTTGAAGCAGGCCTTATTTGAAATGCAATCACAGAAATTAGCAAACATGATAAGATTATATATATTCTTTTCTTGTTTAACAATAACATAAAAACCCCCATATTAAATTATATGAAGGTTCTTGTTATTTAATTACTTAAATCTTAATGTTTTCTTCTATCTATTGCATAGCAACTTCCCTTATATTTTTTTGCTATATGTTTTACCTGTGCTCCAACTTCGCCTATTTCAAGAACATTAGAAAATCTATCACATTCAACAGAAACAACTCCTATTGAAATTGATGTTAGGAAAAAGTGTTCCATTTTTCCTTTTCTATTTTGAATTTTTAAATATCCTCTGTTGTAGTCTTCTTCTGTAAAGAAGTATTTAACTCCTTTATCAAACTGTGCTATAATGTTTTGGCAGACATCTTCATATCCTATACCATTTCCTAGTATGGCAACAAAATCGTCTCCTCCAATGTGACCAACAAAAACATCGTTGTTTCCAACATTATTAATATTTTCTAATATAGTTTTTGCTGTGAACTTTATTATTTCGTCTCCCTTTAAAAACCCATATACATCATTATATGCCTTAAAATTATCTAAATCTAGATATAGAACAGTAAAATCTTCATTTCTTGCAAGTCGTTTTTTTAGTTCTGCTTGAATTTGAATATTACCTGGTAAACCTGTTAGTGGGCTAATTGTTCTATTTACTACTAATAGTCTAAATATATTTCTTATTCTGTAATATAGATAATCTAACCCCATTGATTTTGCAACATAATATTCTACATAATTTTTTGCTAAGTTCATTTTAAATTCTTTATCTTCTTTTGAAGATACAACAATAATTGGAATTATGTTGTTATCTTCAACTTTTCGTATTTCTGTACATATTTCTATCGTGTCTTTTGTTACTGTATCATCATTTATTACAATTAACTGTGGTAAGTTGTTAAATATATAGTCTATATTTTTTGTTTCTATTCTTTTGAATTTTAAATTTTTATTTTCCGAAAATATTTTTTTTAATTCTTCTGTTAATTCTTCCTGTTCATCAATTACATATACTTCTTGAAACATTGGTTTTCTCCTTTATACCTTATACTTGTATATCTGCCTCACGATGCCATGTTACGGCTCTATCTGGTGCTTCTAATGTGTATGCTTCAACATCAACTACTAAATGACCATTTGGAACTTCTAAGTCAACATCAATATGTGTAGTATCTTTACTATATCCAACATAGTTTTCATCATATACTACTTGTTGTCCATTTATTGTAATAGTTACCTTTTTAAAGCCTGAATCGTGGTCTAGGTCTATACTTAATATATTTCCATGGTTAATCATTATATCAAACTTTGGTTGGCGAATGCCCCAAGTTAATTGTTCTTTTGTCTGTTCATTTCCATTTACGTCAATTGCTTTAACTTTAATTTTATTGGTTCCTCTTTTTCCTTCAACTGTGAATTCTTTTTTAGTTTGACCTTGTTCAACATCCATTACAATTTCTTGACCATCATCCCATGAATATCTAACTTCTTTAATTCCTCTATCTGATGTAACGCAAATTGTTATATCCCCATCATCATTAAATGCTAATGAAATTTTAGGTTTGTTTGGATCATCTTCTGTAGAATTTGGTGTTGTTACTTCTTGGTTTACTTCACTTATGCTTCCATCCATTCCTGTTGCTTTAACATGTAGAACATTATAATCTTGAATTGGAATTTCTACTGATGTAACAAAGTCTGTTCCGCCATTCATGTTCTTTTCTGTTATAACTTCTTCATCATTCCACCAATAAGATATTTTATTAAGTCCTTCATCATATTTAATTGTAATACTACAGTTATTTTCTATTGGTACTATTTTTATAACTGGCCTATTTAGTTGTGCCATTGATCCACTGTTATTCTTCTTTCTAATGTTTCCATATACAATAGCTCCAACAATTATTATGGCAAAAATAATTATTAGCACGGAAAAAACAATAATAATTTTCCTCATATCTATTAAATTATTACCACCAGTATTTTTAGGTTTATAAGTATTTTCTGTAGATAATATTTGATTCATACTTCTTTTTTTCCTTTTTATTTTTATATAGCAAATTATATCACAAAAAAATTGTATTTGTAAATATATTTTTTTATTTATTCACATATTTATACTCAAATTTCATATATTTAATTATGAAGTTTAAAGGAGCTGAATATTATGAATAATAACATTGATGTTTCTAAGTTACTAGAAACTTTATCTAAAATGGATAAAAAAGAGCTAGAAGCCGGAATTGCCAAGGCTAATCAGGTTTTGCAAAATACAAATAAAAATGATTTTCTAAGCCAAATTAATAATAATAAAAAATAAGGAGACTTTATTGTGAATGATGATTTATCTAATATTTTTGAAAAGTTAAATATTAATAAAGATGCTATTTCACCAGAAATGATAAACAATATTATGAATATGGTTGGTCAATCTAATGAACAAAGCTCAGATAATTCTAATAGCAATTCAAGCAATAATACATCTCCCGATATTGATATGGAAACAATTTTAAAGATAAAATCTATATTAGATAAAATGAAAACTCGTGGGAATAGCCCTCATTCAAAGCTTTTACAAGATTTAAAGCCTTATTTAGATGTTAATAAGCAAAGTAAGCTTGACCAATATATGAAAATAGATAGAGCAATGGACTTGTTACCACTTATAGGTGGTGATGTTCGAACCCCTTTATATAGTGATAATCAAGTATTGCTCTTTTCACTAATTTCTTTATTATTCTAGAACTATTTTTTCATCAATTATTGATGCAAATTTTTTAGTTTCTTCACTCTCAATTTCTTCTTTTTCAATTTCTTTTACAACATTTGCAATTCTAAGTTGTGGACATTCTATTTTTTGACTTGCAATTATTGCCTTCATATTGCCTTTTGCACCTGCGTGTGCTAAACCTCTTAAAGTTCCTAATACTACTATATTATCCCCTGCAATTACTTCTGCACCACTGTTTACATCACCTAATACTACAATACTTCCATCAAATTCTAATTTTTGACCTGAACGTATTCCCCCCTTGAAAAAGTAAGTTTCTGAGTTTTCTACATTTTGTTCATATACTTTTTTTATTCCATGTAGGCCTAATTCATTTTCGTTTTCAAATATAATTTCTTCTTTTACTTCTCCATTAATTAACTCTTTTACTTCTTCTTTTTCTTTTTCTTTTAATACTTTCCCTATAACATTAATTGTCCTTTTTCCTTCTTTACATAGTTTTTTAATTACTGTCATTTTCTTTTTTATTGCTTCTAAAATCTGTTCCTGTGTAGCTTCTTCATTAAGTCTAACTGAAATTTGATCATTTTTTATTCCTACTAATACTATACTTTTCATTTTTTAATCTCCTTTACAAATTGGTGTATGGCTTTGCTGTTTTGTCCTCTACTATTTCTTCATTTAACCCAAAGTATGCTTCCATAATTTCTTTTGTAACTTCAGCACTATAGTAACCATGTGCACCATTTTCTACTAGTACTACTACTGCAATTTCTGGGTTTTCGTATGGTGCAAATCCCACAAACCACGCATTTGTTTTATCATTTCCTGCTTCTGCTGAACCTGTTTTTCCTCCAACTTGAATTGGGAAATCTCTAAATACTGAGTAGGCTGTTCCTCCTTCTGCTGTTACTGATTGCATTCCTTCAAGTACAGTTTTTAGGTTTTCTTCTTGTACCTTTAGGTCTTCCTCTGTTGTTTTTTCTATTCCAAGTCTTTTATTTATATAGTCTTTAACTTCTTCTGTTTTTATGTTTTCTCCTTGGTTATTAATAATATCCTTAATGACTGTTAAATCTAGTCTTTTTCCACCATTTGTGAGCATTGCTATATATCTTGCCATTTGTATTGGTGTAAAGTTATTTTCTGCTTGTCCAATAACTGCAGACAAAGTGTTTCCATAATACCAAGTTTCACCTAATTTTTCATATAGTTTTTTTCCTGCTAATGTTCCAGAAATTTCTCCTGGAAGTTCTATATTTGTTTTTTGACCCAACCCAAAATATGTGGCATATTTTTCTATATTATCTATTCCAATTCTTGTACCAACTTCATAAAAATAGCAGTTACATGATTTTTGTATTGCTTGTGATACTGTTAAATATCCATGTCCTCTACCATATGTTGTGTAATACCAACATTTTGGTTTGTACCCTCCTGGGTATATTCCTGCACATTCTATTTGTTCACTCTTTGTTATTTTTCCTGTTTCTAAGCCTGCTATTGCTGGCACCATTTTGAAAATTGAACCTGGTGCATATGCACTTTGCATTGTTCTGTTTATTAATGCACTTCTTCCTTTTACTGTATACTCGTTCCATTTTTCTGTGCTAATTCCATCTACAAATAATTGTGGTTCAAAGTTTGGATAGCTTACCATAGATATTACTTCGCCTGTTTTAACATTTAGTACCACAACCGAACCTGCATATACTTCACGTTTTTCCCCATAACCTCCATTGTTTATTTTTTCTATGTTCTCTTTTAGTGCTTTTTCTGCAACCTGCTGTACTTTTGCATCTATTGTAAGCATTACATTCGAGCCTGAAACTGCTTCTTCCGTAATATATTCCCCTGTTGTTGTTCCATCTATTGACATATCCGTTTGTTTTAAGCCATCTTTACCTTTTAGGAATTTTTCACAAACATATTCTATTCCTGTTTTTCCAATATAATCGTCTAATTCGTATCCTTCATTTTGCGTGTATTCTTCATTTCCAATTTTCCCTACATATCCTAGCACATGTGATGCAAGTGAGGAATAATAGTATTTTCTGATTGGTCTATATTCTATATTAATTCCTGGGAAACTATGGTTCATTTCTTCAATCTGAGCAACGCTTTTTTCGCATACTTCTGGTGATATTTCATAACCTCTCATACTACTATAGCCATTTACATCTATACCATATCGAACTGCTATTATTTTTCTTGCTTCTTCTAGTGAATATTGTTTTAATGAATATTCATCTATGAAATATTCAAGTGCTTCCTCTGCAGTTGTTCCTTCAGTCAAATTATATTCCTCTAGCCATTTATTAATTCTTTCTTGATTTTCATATTTAAAACTTACTGGGTTGATGTTTATTGGAAATTCATCATTATATTTGTCGCCATTTTTTTCTAAAACATATATTGCATTTAATATTGTTGTATTTAAATTTTGTTCATCTATTTTACTTTTATATATTTTAAGTGAGTATTTTATCTCGTTTCCTGCAAGTATATTACCATTACAGTCTAAAATATTCCCCCTTGCAGCTCTTATTTTTGTTTCACGGGTTAGTCTTGAATTTGCAGTTTGTAAATATTCTTCCCCATGGACAATTTGAAGATTAAATAGCTGGAATATTAATATAATACCAATTACATACACCAGTATATATAGTATGTTATACCTTACATTCTTTTTATCTAAACTTGCCAAGGCTATCCTCCTAATAATACCTCATTAATGATTTACTTTCGTTTATTATTTCTTCTGTTTTATCTCCTGCTTTTTGTATTAGAGGGTATAGAATTATAACTAGTATTGCATTAAATATTGCTTCAATTATTACTATTTTCATAAATTGTATAAAGGCTGGTTCTGCAGAAACTAATAGTATTTGTAAAGTGTAATTTATGATTTCACAAAAAATAGTCACTGCCATTGTCATAAACATAAATGTCATTCTGCTATCTTTTGAAAAGCTTTTGTCTAATATTCCACCAATTAAGCCACACATTCCTAACATTATTGCATTTAAGCCAATTCTTTTTCCTATAATCAAATCTAAAACTAGTCCAAATATGGTACCAAGAGTTAACCCATATATTTTTCCTAAGTATAAACCAATAAATAATATGAATATTATAAATAGATTTGGTTTAATTCCTGCTATGTTGTACCAGCTAAATAGATTAGTTTGTAAAAAGCAAAGGGCTAAAAACACAAAAAATAATACTGTTATAACTAATGCCTTTTTCATTAAACTCTCCTTTTATAGACATTATTATAACAGTATTTACTTAATTTTTCAAGACTTATATGTCTTTATATCTTTTATAATTAATAAATGCAACTGTTCCAATTACTGTGATTATTGCTATTGGTATTATTATAATTGTTTCTAAACCTGTATTTGCAATTGTACCACCTTTAATTGTGTTATCTGTATTTGTATTTTTTGGTATTGTTTTATTATTGTTATTATTGCTTGTATTATTGTCATTTTCCTTTACTGTAATAAAATTCATATTGTTATTTCCTATTGGAGTGCCACTGTTGTTGTTTCCTCCATTATTGTTATTATTGTTGTTATTATTTCCACTATTATTTTGTGTTTGAGTTTTTACTTCAATAGGATATTTTGCTGTAACTGTTTTTCCATTGTATGTATATGAAACTGTTATTTCATTATTGTTTTGTTTAAGTTCTGTTACAGGAAAGCAACTATAATTTGTAATTATTTCTCTTGTTCCATCACTATAAATTGCTGTTATTATCATTCCTGTACTATCAAACTTTTCTCCTTCAGTATATGTTGTTTTATTTGGCTGAGATGTTATTTCTATTCTTTCAAGTTTTCTTTCTTCTTGTTTTACTTCTTGCACGGTAATATTTACTGTTGCTGTTTTTCCTTGGTATGTTATTATAACTGCTGTATCATTTTTTGTTAAATTGCCTTTTGGTGAGTAATCATAATTTGATAATATAATATCTGAATTATCGCTATATATTCCTTTAACTATCATTCCTGTCGGATCGAATTTTTCTCCCTCATTATATGTTAGTTTATTTGGTTGAGATGTTATTTCTATTTTTTGTAGTGTTTTTTCTGCTGGTGGTGCTTCTTTTACAGTAATTCTTAATGTTGCTGTTTTCCCTTGATATGTTATTACAATTTTGTTATCATTAACTGTTAAGCTTCCTGTTGGTGAATAAGTATATTCTGTAATTGTTTCTTGAGAGGCATCGCTGTATATGGCTGTTACTACCATTCCTGTTTTATCAAATGTTTCTCCTACTTCATATTCCATTTTATTTGGGTTTGTTGTTACTTCTATTCCTTCTAATGTTTTTTCTGCTGGTGGTGTTTCTTCTCTTACTGTAATACTTAGTATCGCCATTTTCCCTTGGTATGATATTGTTATTAAATTATCATTTGTTGTTAGTTCTCCTGTTGGTGCATATTCATATTCTGTGATTGTCTCTTGAGAAGCATCGCTATATATTGCTGTTACTACCATTCCTGTTTTATCAAATACTTCTCCAACGAGATATTCCATTTTGTTTGGGTTTGTTGTTATTTCTATTTTTTCTAATGTTTTTTCTGGTACTGGTTCATTTACTGTAATGTTTAGTACTGCATTTTTTTCTTGATATGTTACTGTTATTTTATTATCATTTTTTGTTAAGCTTCCTGTTGGTTCATATGTGTATTCTGTAATTATTTCTTGAGAAGCATCAGTATATATTGCTGTTACTACCATTCCTGTTTTATCAAATGTTTCTCCTACTTCATATTCCATTTTATCTGGGTTTGTTGTTATTTCTATTCTATCTAATTCTTTATCTACTGTTAAACTGTATAAACATGTGTCGCAATCACAACCAAAGCAATATAGCTTATCGCATGTATCGCAATTGCATGTACATTCTTGTGCATTTTTAAGGCACGGCATTCCATATCCATAATCATCATCTCTACCAGTTGTACCTAAATCTAATGAGTAATATTCTAGAATTTTATTAACTTGAGCTAATGTAATATCTTTATTATAGCTTTTCAATGTTGCAATAGTTGCTGCAATATGTGGTGAAGCTTGAGATGTACCACTCATAAACCCACAAACACCACTTGCTGATTGAGTTGGCGTTAAAGATAATATATATTGACCTGGTGCTGAATAATCTACAGCTTTACCATAATTTGAAAAAGATGTGTAAGATAAATTTGAAACATTTGACTGTTTTGCTGCAACATAATTTTCATAGTCTATTGATCCATTTGTTGTAGTTATTATGTCTGTTCCTAGAGCAGCTACACCAATAACATCATCAAAAGCTACTGGATATACATTATCTGCAGTTTTTCTAATACCATTTTCATCACCATTTCCTGCTGCTGCAACTACTGTTATACCTTTTTGAATAGCTTCTTCAATAAGTGCTTGAAATTCCTCTTCTATAGTTGCTGATTGTTTTTCTGCTCCTAAACTTAGATTAATAACGTCAGCCCCTTGGTCTATTGCATAGCGTAATGCCTCACAAACGTATACAAGTGGTAATCCGTCTGCTCCTCCTGCTTTTATTGGCAATATTTTAACGTTATCCGGAGTACTATCTAAAATAATTCCACCAACATGTGTTCCATGCCCAAGTAGTACTGTTTGTTCATTAATTGTTTGAGAGCTTTCATCTGTCATGTCTTTTGAATTGTCCATTATGTTTATATATCTACTATCTATCCTATCACCTAAATTATTGCTTGTTATGTATTCGTTCTCTATATCAAAGCCAGTATCTATAACAGCAACAATAACATCATTTTTTGATGTGCTGTTATTTATAAGATTTTGTGTTTTATCTAGTCCCATTGTGAAAAGTCCCCAAGAATTTGCATTTAGTCCATTTGAGGTGTATGTAATGAATAATGGTTCCACTTCTTGTAATTTGACATTTATATCTATATCCACACTTTGTATAGTTTCGTCTTGTTTTAAGCTCTCATATGCTTTTTTCGTATCCTCTTCTGTTGCGTATTTTAATACATATTTACCGCTATTAGTTTTATTTACATTTGTTGCATTGTATGTTTCTTTTAATTCTACATCTGTAACAACAATTAGTCTCTTTGCAGAAAAATCCAAATTTTCTTCTTGAATAGGTATATTGTTTTCATTGTTACTTCTGCTGTTTATAAACCATACTGCTCCACCTGCTGTAAGTGCTATAATTAATATTATCAATATTGTTATTTTAATTTGTTTGCTTCTTTTCTGTACCAAGTTAACCCTCTCCTTTACACAATATCTCATATTTATTATATTATTAATTTTAAAATAGTCAATATGGCTTATTTTTCTTAGGTTTCGTGTCTTCTTACAGTAGACAACATTCTACGTTTTGTGACATTTTTATGATATTTTCGCGTCTTGTAATAATTATGTAACACAAATTTAACACTATTGTAATATTTTTTGGTAAATTTTGTTGTATAATTATGGTGTACAAATGAATTTTTAAAAGGAGCTACAGATGAGTATAGATTATTTGTTAAAGAAGGAAGGAATTGTTAATATCAAACCTTTAAGTGTTAATCAAATAAAAGCAATATCTAAAGACATCGCTATTAAACTATGTCTTGCTTTTCCTGAGCATGATTTAGATAGACAATCTTTATATAACTCATTTTGCTCTCTTGACATGTATACTGCTACAATGCCTAAAGATTCTAGTGGTGCAAAATATGTTTCTAATAGTAATTCAATTTACTTTAATGAAAACATAGATTTTTCTGCCATACCAGAAGTAGCTATGCATGAGTGTATTCATTTTATACAAGACCAGCGACTTAATGGGGCAAATACATATGTTGGTTTAACATCTTTTTCTTCTGGCTTAGCACTTAACGAAGCTGCTGTTCAGCTAATGGCTTCTGAAGCCAACATGGCAAACATAGAAGAAGAAAAATATTTTGGAATTACACTTCATACAATAAGCCCAAATTACTATCCATTAGAATGTACTTTGGTTAATGAAGTTGCTTATTTTACTGGAACATATCCTTTATACCATAGTGTTCTAAATAATAATGAAATATTTAAAAATACTTTTATTGCTAAGTTTAATAAAAGAATATATAATAGATTTACAAGGCAGTTGGATAAACTTCTTCATTTAGAAAATGAACTTAATTGCTATAACAGTGAATTAGAAACTTGTGAAAAAGTAAGTGATATAAAAGAATTAAATAACATCATTACAAATCAAAAAGCACAAATTCAAAGATTGTTTTTTAATATTCAAAATTTCATTATTAGAAATTGTTTCGCTTGTGCGTATAATAGCATTAGTACAATGGACGATTTAAGAGAAGTTAAAATGAAATTATATAACTTTAAAAATATAATAGGAACAACAGATGGATATAGCTTCTACAATGCATTTTACTGTGATATGATGAATGCGTTGGAGAATAAAAAAGAAGAAATTCTTAAGTTTGGAGACATTAGTTTATTCAGGCAAGAATGTATGGCTCTTACAATTGTTGACCAAACTAAAGAAACTTTTGGTTTTATCCGTATGTTTATTAGAAAAATTAAAAAGCTATTCAGGCTTAATAGAGGAACAATTAATGATTATGATAATTATTAAACAGGCAAAGTTTATTTTAAAAATACTTTGCCTGTTTTTCTATACTTTTGTAATTATTAAATCAACTTCACTCGTGTAGCTATTGTTTCCATAGCAATATATAATATACATTATATTATTTTTTATATAAAACTCTGTTGCATTTTCCAATCGATAAATTTCACTGTTTGCATCTCTTCTATATACATTATACCCTTGATCTGCTATTGTATTTTCTTTTTTGATTTTCATTTGTATTTTCTGACTTATTTCGTCTTGCAAATCTGCCTTTTTTTGTTCCTGCATAAGCTCTCCAACTGTTATTGGTTGATTGGTTTCAATATCATAATTATATGTCTTAATAATAGTTCTTTGGGCATTACTGCCTTCTTTTAGTACACATTTTATTGCAATAGATAATCTATTATTTTCAACTGCTGTTGCATAATTAATTTTTATTATTGTATATAATTGACTATTATTATATACTTGTAATATTTTATCCGCGAAAGCTGAATATATTTCATTATTTATTTTATTATCAATCGCATCATCAACATGTATGTAAGGAATATGTGCCTCTATTTTATACTTACCTGATTTATCTTCTTGAATTTTATACAAGGTAGATACATATTCATTTTCTTCATTATTGAATAAATCATTAAAATCAATTTCTAATTTTTCTTTATCAATTTGTTCTTCTTCTATTCCTTTGAAATCATTTGTTTTGTTGTTTTTATGACTAGCGATAATAATTACAATTGATATTATTAATATTAATAAAGCTCCTACTGCACTATAGATAATTTTCCTGCTATTTTTTCTCACATAAATCACCTTTTTTATTATAACATTTTTTCTACTATTTTTCAAATAGGTATTTACTTAAATGCCAAAACATAAACTTTAAAAGGTGATTTTATGTTTAAAGCTATATTTGTAATAATTGGAACTATTATTGGAGCTGGCTTTGCTTCTGGGAAAGAGATTTTCACTTTTTTTAATATTTATGGTATTTGGGGCTTTTTAGGTTTAATTATTTCTGAACTAATTATTGGTTTTGTACTTTACAAAACATTTTGTATAATACTTAGTTACAACATTACTTCCTATGGCGAGTTAATTGAAAAGCTTTTTGGGAAGTCTAGTTTTATTACTAATGTTTTGTGCAATATTATCAACATTTTTCTTTTAATATCTTTTATTGTTATGGTGGCTGGTTTTGCTGCATATTTCTCTCAAGAATATGGTTTGCCATATTTTTTTGGTGCTTTCATAATGGCTATGCTGTCTTTCATAACCTTCTTGAAAAGCATTGATGGAATTGTAAAAGTTAATTTACTATTCATTCCTTGTTTAATATTTATTATCCTTGTGCTTGGCCTAAAAAATATGAATTGTTTTACTAATGTTACTAATCTATCCATAGATTTAAATTATAGGTTTATTATAAGAGCTATTCTTTATGCTAGTTATAACTTAATAATAGCTCTTCCTATTTTAATTACTTTGAAAAAATATGTTACAAATTTTGAGCAGGCAAAATTTGTATCTTTTGTAACTATGTTCCTTCTTTTATTTATGACTGCTATTATATTTTTGTTACTTAATTATTATTTTACTGAAATTAAGCTCTTAGAGCTTCCAACTGTTTATATTGCAGCAAAATCAGGTTCAGTTTACAAATACTTTTGTGGAATTTTAATTTTAGGTGCTATCTTTACAACAGCAATATCAAATGGTTATAGCTTTTTAAACAACTTAAATCTTTCAACTTCAAAAAGCTATAAAATAACTGCTGCAGTAATTTGCTTGATTTCAATTATTCTTAGCCATATAGGTTTTGCAACACTACTTAATTTACTATATCCGATCTTAGGTTTACTGCGGTTTATTTCAAATAATTTTTATACTGTTTTTTTCAAAAACACCTTGAAAATTTTGTGTTTTATTGATATAAGTATATAGAGGTTTTACATATGAATAGAAAATTAAATAAGAAGAAAGTTTTTATATTAATACTTATTATTTTGATAATGATTTTAACAATAGTATTTTCAATACTATATAATAAAAACATGGCAGTAAGAGTATTTTTTGATAAGAATGTTTTTAGAAAAAATATTAGTGAAAATACTTTGCCCAAAATAGATACTGAAGATTGCTATAGTTATGCTTTTAATAACTATATTGTAACTTTAGAAAGAAATGTTTTAACATATTACAATGAATCTGCCAATAAAACATATACACTTGATATAGATATTTCAGAGCCAATATTTGAATCTTCTGGTAAATACCTTTGTGTTGCTGAAAGAAATGGTAGTAAAATTTATTTAATTAATGGCAAAGATATTGTGTGGCAAAAAAGTGTTGAAGGAAACATTACTCAAGTATCTCTAAATAAAAATGGTTATGTTGCTATTGCTATATCTGATACAACATATAAAAACATTTGTAAAGTTTATAATGAACAAGGCAGTGAGCTATTTACAAGTTATCTTTCTAAGTCTTATATAATTGATTCTGCAATATCTAACGATAACAAGTATCTAGCACTTGCAGAAGCTAACTTCTCAGGAATTAGCATACAACCTAGTATAAAAATAATATCTATTGATAAAACTTTGCAAAATAGCCCTGATACTATCGAGTACAATTACGTTGCACCTATTGATAATTTTGTTATAAGCATTGATTATTGTAATTCAAATAATTTAGTATGTCTTTATGATAATCACATAGATATTATAAAAAATAATAACCTAGAAGAAGTTTGTAATTTTGAAGCCTCAAATATTCTATTTGCGGATATTAACAATAAATTTATACAAGTTGAAAAGAAAAATTCTGGTGCATTTTCTTCAAGTTTTGAATTGCAAATGATTGATTCAGTTACTTTAGATAAAAAAACTTATGCGTTAGAAAAAGAACCAAAATCTATGGAGGTTTACGGCAATGTAATTGCAATTAATTATGGTTCAGAAGTTTTATTTATTAATAATTCTGGGTGGCTTATTAAAGATTATACTTCATATCAAGAAGTTCAGTCTATTGTGCTTTCAAATAATGTTGCTGGAATTGTTTATAAAAACAAAATAGAATTCTTAAGTTTATAGGAGGTGATAACATGGCAATTGCAGTTGATTTAATAGTTCTTGCCATTGTATTGTTATTTGTATTTTTAGGTTATAAACGTGGTCTTGTAAAAGTTGCTTTTAAACTATGTACATTTTTCATAGCAATTATTCTTGCTTTTATGCTTTATAAACCTGTTGCTAAAATTGTAATTGAAAATACAAATATTGATGAAACTATTGAAACTAAAATAACCGACAAAATTTTACCTGAAGGAAAAACAGATACAGATGAAGTTGATTTATCTGAAAGTCTACCATCTATTATATTAAAAAACAGTGAGAATACTGTTCAAAGTATTGCAAAATCTTGTAGTAATACATTAATTGAGACAGCGTGTTTAATATTAATTTTTATTATTGCTAAAATTGTGCTAAAATTCGTTACTGCTCTTGCAGATTTAATTGCAAAACTTCCTATTCTAAAGCAATTTAATAAATTAGGCGGTACAATTTATGGAATTATAGAAGGTTTATTTATTGTTTTTGTAGGTTTTGCTGTTATTTCACTAATTGCTCCAATGCTTGATGCTTCTGTGTTAGATGCAATTAATTCATCAACTTTAGGCTCAATTTGTTATAATAATAATATTTTGCTTAAAATAATAATGTAAAAAGCATACAAAAAAAGAGACATTAAACTGTCTCTTTTTTATGTTCTTTCTTTCTTGTTTCTTCTATTTTTTTGCTCCATTTATCTATATAATATCTACGAATTATTGCAAGATTTGTAAACATTCTTCCTACAAATACAACGATTGCGGCTAAGTATATATCTACATTTAGTTTTACTCCAAGCCATGTAAGCATAATTGATAATATAGCATTTCCAAAAAACCCTGATATGAAGATTTTTAAATCAAACTTTCCATTTAGTACTGATGTAATTCCTCCAAAAACTGAATCTAGTGCTGCAATTATTGCTATTGCTAGATATCCTGAATATTCATATGAGATTACTGGTCCATTTGCTCCTATTATTGCACCTATTATACAGCCTATTAAAATTGCTACGAAAACCATTCTATTCCTCCCCCTTTACATATTCAAAGTTTAAATTTTTATTGTATCTTGGTATTGTAATACTTTCCTGTCTTTCAAGTGTTATGTTTTTTCCTTCTGAAATTTTTACATCTATATATCCATATTTCTTCTGTGAAACTGCACTTTCAAGATAAGTTGTATTACCAATTGCTTTTATTATATATGGTGGAGCATTTATTCTTGTTCCATTTACTGTAATTCTATTTGCTTCATTTATATCTGCTATATAGCTATCATATACTATTCTTTGGTCATTAATTGATATTGCTTCTGCTCCTGCACTTTTAAGAGTATTTATAAGCTCTAATAAATCATCAGCTTTAATTTGTTTTTTTGCTGTTCCATTATCCATTGTAATTACAATGCCTGGACCTGTTACAGCATTTTTTCCAAGTAAATCTTCTGTTTCTTTTAACTCTCTTTGTAATAACTGGGAAGCCTCATTTCCTTCATTAATTGCTGTTTCATATTCTAAAATTTTGTTATTTGTTTCTGTAACTTTTGCTAATGTTTCATCATATTTTGTTTTTAATGTTGTAAGTTCTGTTTTTAGCTCACTTTCTTTCATTATCTCAAGTTCTGAAATATCAGTTTGGCTAATTGTTTTTACTTGAATGAAAATTAGCATTGTTAGAATAAACGCCATTATTCCAATGGTTATAGTAATTGTAATTTTACCCTTTTTTATCTTTGCTTTTTTCATACTTCTACCCTTTCTATTTATTTTGTAGTAATATATTCATATTTGTAAACACCTTCATATTTAGGAATTGTAATATCATCACTTTTTTGAACATTTACTATTACTCCATCATCTGCCATTAGTCTTAAATATCCACCTTGTCTTAGTGCAACATCATAATATAAATGTTCTGGGAAACCTATTGCTTTAATTTCTATTGGAACTCCAACAATTTCATCATTTACCCTTATAATATTTCCATCACAAAGAATTGCTGTTGTGCTTACAATTCTTTTTCCATTAATAGAAATTGCATCTGCACCAGCATTAAATAATTCATTAACAATATGTCTTAAATCCTGCTCATGCACTAAAAGTGAACTTACATCTAATACTTCGTTGCTGTTTACTTCTCTATTGTCATCTAATTTTATTATAATTCCGCTTCCCTTAACTTCTGTAAGACCTAGAAGTGCATTATTTTTTTTAATCTGTGCTTCAACCTCAGTATCTACATTGTTACTTGTTGCAACTTTATTTCTTGTTTCTTCAAGCTTTGTTTCAGCATCTTCCAATTCTTTATAAATGTCTTTAGAGGCTTGTCTCCACCTTAAAACTTCTCCTTTAAGTTCAGCATTATCATTTAATGAAATGCCCTCTTCATTTGTAATGCTGTTTACTGTATTTATTTGAATATAAATTGCAATTGTAAGAATTAAACACACGCAACCAAGCGTAATAGCTACTTTTTTCATTTACCTCTCCTCTCACACTTGTTCCCTAAAATACACTTTCTTTATGTTTGGCACATTAAGAACTATTGTACCAGGAACACCTTTTTCTTTATTATTCATCAAATCAATTATCCATAAAATTTTCACATTAATATTTGAGCCGTCTCCAAAATCAACAGTCTTGTTTTCACTTGGAATTTTCAAAACAAAATTTGTAGAATCTGAAATATCAATAGCTGCGATTTTTTCTTTAATACCATTTCCTTCTGCAGCATTCATAATTTGAATTACAACATCAAGTTTTTTTAAATCTTCCAAATTTAGCCTACCACCACTAGCAATTTCAGTTGTTTCAACTCCTTCAAGAGTTGGTAATTCCAGAGCCACTGGTGACACTTCCAAAATATAGCCTTGGTTATTTATATATGCATACTCGCCATTTACTGCAAGAATAAATGTAGCAACTCTTTCTTGAACATCTATTATAACTTCTCCATTTAACCTTTTAGTAACCTTAACATCTTCAATATAAGGATTAGCCTTAATTCCATTAATTATATTAATGTTCAAAATTTTAAACATATTTGTCCCCACCACAAGATGTGAATTTTGTAAGATTTCTTCTGTTGAAACTTTATTGTTATTTCTTATTGTAATATGTTTTATATTAAATAAACCTGAAAATACGATCAAACCTAATAAAACTACAACAAAAATCACAAGAAGTAATATTGCAGCAATTCTTCTTTTTATAATACTTTTCTTCTTATTATTTGGTTTCTTTTTAGTTTGCTTTTTTTTAGTATTATTAGTTTTCACTTTTTTATTAGCTTTAATCTGAGTTTTCACTTTGAAAGGTTCTCCTTTCATAAAAAATATCATTGATTAATATATAATTAACCAATGATATTTTATAATATTTCGCTTAAAATTTCAATAAAAATTTGGAAATTTAAGCTATTTTTCAATTTTTATTTTTGCACCTATGTTTTTTAATTTTTTATCTAAATTTTCATACCCTCTTAATATATACTCTATATTATTAATTTTACTTTTTCCTCTAGCTGCTAAAGCTGCTGTAACTAATGCTGCGCCTCCTCTTAAATCGGTTGAGTTCACTTCGGCACCGCTGAGTTTTCTTACACCTTTTACTATTGCAACTTTCCCTTCAACTGTTATTTTAGCTCCCATTCTTGTTAGTTCATTTACATATTTATACCTATTCTCAAAAATATTTTCCACCATCATAGAAGTTCCTTTTGCAACTGTTTGCAAGCTTACAAAAACAGATTGCATATCTGTTGGAAATCCTGGATATGGCATTGTTTTAACATCTATTGCTTTTAATTTTTTAGGTGCCCTTAAAATTATTCTGTTTTTCTCTAAGGTTATTTTTGCTCCTACTTCTTCTAGCTTATGTACTACTGGTGTTATGTGCTCTTGCTTTGCATTGTTTAATACTAATTCTCCTCCAGAAATTGCCCCCATGCATAACAGAGTTCCTGCCTCTATTCTATCTGGCATAATGTTATAACTAACGTTTTTAAGATTTTTAACTCCCGTGATTTTTATAACATTCGTTCCTGCGCCTTCAACCTTTGCACCCATTTTGTTTAAGAAGTTTTGAAGGTCAATTATTTCAGGTTCCATTGCTGCATTTGTTATAATTGTTTCCCCTTCTGCAAATATTGAAGCTAATATAATATTTTCGGTTGCTCCAACAGATGGGAAATCTAATTGAATGTTATTTCCTACAATCTTATCACATGAGCATTTAATATATCCGCTTCCTTCTTCAATTTTTATGCCCAGCTTTTCAAAACCTTTTAAATGTAAGTCTATTGGTCTTGTACCAATGTCACAACCTCCTGGATATGAAAATATTGCATGTTTAAACCTTCCCAATATTGCACCAGCTAGTATTACTGATGATCTCATTTTTCTCATTAGTTCATTTGGTATTTCTTGTGATTTTATATTCTTAGAATCTATAATTATTTTCCCATTTTTCTTTGTTACAGTGCACCCAAGTAATTTTAGTATTTCTAGAGTTGTTTTTGTATCATAAATATTAGGTACATTATATAAAGTCGTAGTTTTTCCACTTAATATACTTGCTGCTATTATTGGAAGAGATGCATTTTTTGAACCTGATACATTAACTTCGCCTTCTAGCCTTTCTCCCCCTTCAACTAAGTAACTTGCCATTTTTCTCCTCCTTTACCTAGTATATATTATGCAAACTAGGTAAAAGAGGTTCGAAAGGTTAGATTTATAACATTCTCTATCTCAAATGCAAAAAGTTCAATATTTTGTTTACTATTCTTTTTAAAACTGAATTTTTATATTCTACAATTTGCATATTGTTCTTTTGTTCTTGCTTGTTTTCTATAATTTCTTCATTTTTCTTAAAGATATTATCTATGTTGTATTTTTCTTGTATCATATCTTGATACTTTTTTTCATTTTGAGCATATATTTTTTCAATCTTTCTTTTTCATCCTCATTCTCACACCAGTACTGTAAATTAAGCATTGCAATTAGTGCTAGGGTTTCTTCTTTTAGATTTTGGCTTTGAATAGATTGATTTGGATTTATTTTTTTTATATATTTTTCAAATAAATCTTTCTTAATATTTTCAATATCTTGTTCACTCCAATTGCTAAAATATTCTTCTGACAAATCTAGTTGTGAGCAGTCTTGTGCAAATTTCTTAAGTTCTTCTATATTTTTGCATTGGATAATACTTAATAACTCTATTGTTTCTGAATTCAAATAAATTCCATTTATTGAAGCATCTAGGTCTAATAAAAATTGTTTCATTATTTCTATTCCTCTCTTATCTCCAAATTTGTATATCTTTCAAGTACAATAGCCCAATATTATATTACCAAAAATATTATTTTTTTTCAATCCTTTTTAAATTTAATTTTTATGATTTTAAGCTATAAAAAAAAACGCTATATCCTTTGATATAACGTTTTTTAACTGGTGAACCAGAGCTGTCTATCACTTTTTATCTGTTCTCATCATTTTTTATATATCCTTACATAATACTATTTTAGCCACTTTTAAGTGATTACATTTTTTAGTTTTTTTATATTTTTTTACATTTTCTTATAACTTTTTACTGGCGTTGCATTAAAAATTGCATTAAAATTTGTCATAAAAGTTTTGAAGTGTTTTAATGTAATCAATAACATTCTCTTTCTCTAAAATTGCAAGAATTAATCTTATAAATTTTTCATTTTTTCCTTTTGATTTTAAATATTTTTCTACATTATTTTCCATATATTTTTTCTCCTCATCAGAGAAACGCGTTTCTTTCTTTATTTGAGCTTATTATATAACAGATTTTAAAGATGTCAAGGAAAACTTTTCGACAAATGGGTTACATAATATAGCTCAAGAAGTTTTCGACAAATTGAATGTCTTAATTCTGTAGAGTTCGCTGTTTTCAATATGTTGCTGTCAGCAACACGTAGAAATTTATAAATATTTAATGTAAAATATGAACATACTAATTTAGGGGTAATTTTATGTTTGTATTCGTAATTAAAAATATTAGAGAAAGAAAAAATTTAACTATATATAAATTAAGCAAAATGACTGGAATAAATAGGTCTTATTTAACGCAACTAGAAAATAACAAAAAGTTTAATCCCAGTTTGAAAACAATGTAGTCTATTGCTAGAGCTTTAGAAGTAAAAGTAGATGACTTGTTTTATAGTGAACTAGATATTGATTCTTTAAAAGAAGAAATGTACAAGAGAATAGACCAATATGGTATTGGCTCTAAAGAAGTTATGGAAGTTTCTCAAATTATTGATTTATTAATAAATGTAAAATTTAAAAGCTAGCTACATTTCTGTAACTAGCTTCCCTTTATTTTTTAGACTACTCAATTTTTTCGTCTATATTTATTATAACATGCTTGTCAATATTTGAATGTTCCATCTTTGTAAATAGTAAAGCCTTGAAATTTACTTAACATCTCTAACTTTTCCTGCTGTGTTTTAGGTAAACTATTTATATAATTTACTATTTGTGTTTGTTCTCTGTTTGAAGGTACATATTCTAATCCATATAGCAACAATTTTTGTGTATATGTAATATCCATTTGGTTTATGTAATTCCATGCTTTTTTCTCTTTGCTTCCACTTACGGTTTTGCCTAATGTTCCATCATCAATTTTATCAGATTCAAATTTTTGGCTTTTATATTTTAAATACTTAGTTATATTTAGACCATTAGTTGTAAAAGATTCTTTTAGTATATTGTATTTGTTGTCATCTTCTCCTAATGAATTTTCATATATTGCTTTTTTAGTGTTTTCATCATAATTGCTGTTAGCCAAGGTTTTTATTTTTTCAATGTCTTTGTCTAGTTCTTGTGTTTTAGCTATAAATTCGAAATAATTACTTGTATTACCATTTACTTTTTTTATAGCATTGGTAACTTGTGATAATGTACTTTGTTCATATTCTAAGCCATTTTGTTTAGCATAATCTACTTTTATTTGTTCTGTAGCATAACTATATATTTTACTAATTGCAACTCTTTTTTCTTCATCAGACATTTTCTTATATCCATTTGCTGTTACTAAACTATTCAATAGTTTATATGAGTTTTCTCCATATTGTTTCTTATATTTAGAGTATTCGCCTGATGTCATTGTATATTTTTGTTTATTAATTGTTATATCTTTATTTATGCTATCTGGTAGTACAGCTTTATCTCCTGTATTTTTATATACTTTAACAAGTTCCTTATCTACACTATTAGAATTAAGTTCTTTTCTAGCCCAAGGAAATACAGCATTTTCAAAAGCTCTTTGAATAACATTATCTGATTGTTCAATTTCATTTCCCCAGATATCAGTTTTGATTGGTAGCATTTGTCTTAATCCAGGTATTTTATTCATAATTTGAGTTCTAGTTGTATCTATTGCCTTAGGTAATACTCCTTTTTGAGTAGATGTTGTACTTCTTTCATATTGATCTGTAGTTTTAGCTACTTGCCCTAATGCAGTTGGTACGAATTGATTTACATATGATTTAACAGCATTTGTGCTTATGCTTGCCAACATCTTAGAACTATCTTGGTCATAGCTTTTAAGTGCAGATGTTAATCCACTTAACATAGACATTTCTGTCATAGGGTTCATAGCATTTGCAAAAGAATCTAATATATTAGTTGCTGTATTTATTGCTTTATTATAAAGTTCATCTTCATCACTTGAAGATGTTTTCTTTTCTTTTTGAGCTTGCATTAATTCATAACATTCTGCTCCAATAAACAAAGGAATACCAGCTGGTGCTAACCAGTCAAGAGAATAAGTATTATCTCCAATTTTAACTGAATAATTTTGACTTCCTCTACTTTCTTCAAATTTTTCCCTATCCTCATCATCGCTTCCTGTAGCTTTTAATATTCCACAGTCTGCTAAAGCATATCCCACCAAAGCAATTCCTGAACCAGTTAAACCTTTTGAAATATTATCTATATATGTATTAACTGTAATATTTCCTTTTCTTAACTGTACAGTATCATAGATAGCACTTTTTACTAATCCTACTGGGCTGTACTCTAAACCTGCTTTTGCAACATTTATTGGTGTCTTTTTAAAAGGCAGTGTAGAATCTAAAATAAATTTAGAGAACTTGTTTTTATTTGATAATTGGTTTAATAATGATGCTATTGAACTATCTTGATGGAAGGTAGCCTCTTTTGCCTGTTGAATAGCATAATTCCTTGCTTTTCCTAATTGTTTATCTGTCATGGTATCTGGTGTTAGATTATTAGCAGTCATATACTCTGATAAAGCCTTCGCATATCCAGCTTTTAAACCCCAACCATCTTCTACCTCTAATGCCTTATTATTCAAATCAAACATTTTCCCAACAGTGTTTTCCATTACATCACTTTTAAATGTTCTCATGCTATTTTCGAGTCTAGTTTTAGGGTTATATTTATTTTCACTTAGTCCAAGTCTATCTGTAACATTTTCTATATCTGCTTTTGCAAAAGCTTTCACTTCTTTGCTTGCTGGTTTTATCGTATGACTTCTTTCCATATCTGGGTTTATTTTATTTGCCACACCTTCTATAACTCCTGCAACCTTATTTTTAATTCCTTGAACTCCTCCCATTGCTACGTTTCCTGTAATGTTTCTTATGTGAGTTCTTGGGTTCGCAAGCATGCTGAAATATCTCCAAGCATCAATTTTTTGAGCTGTTGTTCTTGTTACTTGTTGTCCTAATTGTTCATATACTTTATTTAAGTTTTTATTTAATTCAGTATCATTTTTTGATGAAACTACATTTTGTATCATTTCTGGAGTAAGGTTAAACAACTCAACTTTTTCAGTAATATCAACACCTTTGTTATTTATTACTCTTATGTTTCCATTTTCATCTTTACTTATTTTTCCACCTTTTCTACGAGCTAATTCATTGTTCATTTTATCTACTGATTTTTGTAACCACATAGCTTGTCCTTGTGGAGTTTGATGATTAAGTAAACTTAATGCCTGTACTGTTTGGCCTGCTGATGTTCCTGCCATTGCTGTTGTTTGTATTGCTTCTTGTAATTTTACTGCATTTCCAGTTTTAGAATAATATTGTATTAATCTCTCTCCTACAGCAATATCAACAGAACTAATTTTCTCGCCATTTATAGCTTTTGCACTTAAAGAATTTAATTCACTTTCTGGTGTAGATGACATTATTCTTGCATCTGCTCGTTCTAGTTGACCTTTATTAGTCTCTGGTACATAAGTATCAGAATTTAACAACTCTTTAGCTATTTTCTTTGCCTGTGGTGTTGTTTCAGCACTTTCCATTATAGATTTATAATGTTTTCTTTGTTTCCCTGTATATTCTCCTATAGGTAAACTATTATTTGCTACACTTGGAGCAACATTTTGATTCTTGTGTGTATCATTTTGAATTTGTTGTGCATAATTATTAGTAATAATAGTATTGCTTTTGACAGAATCATTATTTTGTGATATACTACTATTAATAGTAGATACATTGTTATTTGTATCTACAAAAGAGCTAATTCCCTTAGGCGATTGGAGCCTAGTAGCGGGTAGCTCTTTTATTATTCCTTCATCTATATCATACAATAGATTTCCTTTTGCTATTTCTGTTTTCATAAATCTATCATAATTGTTTTTTCCATATGCACTTGTTAATCTATTAGATAAAAAATCAATATTTCCAATTTGTCCATCGTAGTTTACTTCTATACTTGCTATTATTGGCCTTTCATTTGCATCTGCTAGGTCTGTTATTATAACAACGCTATTTTCATCAGTTGAAGATTGTAATATATTTAATGGATTTGCTATAGCTTCCGGTATTTTCTTTATTGTTTCAATCGGTAATCCATGCAATTTATCTGTATTGTTATTACTTTCTTGCATTAGAGTTTTCAACTTGTTTTGCTTTAGTATAACTTCATTATTAGGTAATCCTAAATTTTGTAAAACTGTAGGTGTCTCTCCTAAATATAAAAAATCTCCAGAAGGTAATTTATCTGCTATATATTTATCAACTTGTTCTGAAAAAGTACCGTTACGACTTAAAATATCTCTTACTCTTTCTTTATTATTATTTGTTGCTTTTGATACAAGTATATCTTGCATGTTTGTTCTTGTGCCTGTTGGTTTGAAGTTTTTGTCTAGGTATGATTGCCATGTTCCGTTGTTTTGTGAATATCTTATGTCTGGGTTGTCTGTAGGGTTTGTGTTGTCTACGTTCTTTATTTGGTTAGAGTTGAATGCCACAATTTCTGTACTATTTTCTGGAGTTTCTCTATTAATTATTCCATCATATCCGTTTTCTTCTAATACTTGACTTAATGTTTTATAATTATTTCTTTTTGAATAATTATAAAGTCTATCATTTATTTTTTCTGAAATTTCTCCATATTTATCATACATTAAATTATCTATTTCTTCATCAGTTTTATTTCCATCTAGCATTGCTTTTACATCTTCATAAATATCTCCCCAAGTATTTTTATCATTAAATTTTACAGGAATATTTCCCCATTCAGAATTTAACTCTACTAAATTTTTAATTTGTACATAATCAGAATAATAATCTTCTCCATTATATTTCGACAATTCTGAAAAACTAAATGGATTTTTGATATCTAAATATACTTCTTTTGAACTTTTTCCATATTGTCTAGCACTTTCTTTGTCTGGTGTAAAATAAAAACCATCTCCATAGAAACCTGCATTTTTTGTATTTTTGCTTACATACTGTTTATCAAATATATTAAAATCATTGTTAGTTCCATGATATACAGTCATTAGTAAACCATTTCTGTCTTTAATTTTGCTATCTTTAAAATACTCTTGTTGTTCTTTTGTTAGAGTTCTTCCTTGATTGTCTTGCATAGAAAAAGAACCTGAATTATTTTCAGATTCTTGAATAGAATATTTAGTGGTAGTATTGACATCTTTATTTGAAGATGGTATACTATTAGTAGAAGTTAATTCTTCATTACTAGTGATATTTTTATCACTCGGCCTTTGAGCCACTAAAGAAGATTTACTTCTATTTTTTTTGTCCATTTTTCCAATATTATATATAGTATCAATATTTCCATTTTTACCAACTGACATTGTAATTTTATAGTACTGTCCATCAAAATCTTCAAAATATGCACTTCTATAGTCAAATCCGTCTTTTGCAAATTTGTGCTTCTTATAATCTGGTATAGGATTTTTATTTATTTTTTGTGAAATTTGTGCCAATTCATCTATATGGGTTTCTGCTGTTAATTTAGATAAAAACTCCTTATTGTTTAAATATCTAGTATTGCCATATTTATCAGTTATTTGATTCCTAAACTTTGCTTTTCCTGAAGTATCTTTTGTAATTGTTAGGATATCTCCATTTTCAGTTGTTACTTGCACATCTTTCCCTTGCCTTATATTATCGTTTATATAATTTTCTACTTGAGTTTCCCACTCTAACGGATTGTTTCCTGTTATTACTTGTCTGTCTGCCTTTACATATTTTCCTTTATTATTTTGCGTTATTAAATAATTTTCGCTATTATTTAATTTATTGTTACTATTATAAGCTTGTGTCCATTTATAATATAAATCTTCTATAAATTGGTTTTGGTTTTTATATCCTCTAAATTGATGCCATAAATATTTTATTTCACTATAAATCTTTTGGAATATGTTAGGATTAGTTTGTGCTATATTATTTATAAACTCTTGATTTCCAAAAAGCTGAGCTGACACATCTGATAAAGCTTCCTCAGTTATTTCGGTTGAATTATAATTTTGCAATAGCTTTTCTACTGCTGTATTAAATTCTGGATTGCTTTTTCTATATGTTTCTATAATATTTTTCATAGAGTCTGTCCCTATTGCATGTGTTAGTTCATGTATTGCAATAAATTCTCCAGTTCTTGTTGAATTAGGATTAATTGTTATTACTCCATTTGAATATGAACCATTTGCTATTTTCCCTTCAGGTGTTTTTAAATCTGCATCAAATCTTATTTCAACATTTTTGTCTTGGCTAATTTTCTCAAGGATTTGCACAAACTTATGTGCTTGTTCTGAATTGTTTAGATACTTGCTTGCTGATTTTCTCAAAATATCTACATTAGGATTATCACTTTTTTCGTATATATAGCTTTGCATTGGAAGTTCTTTATTGTTTAATATATCTTCAAATAGTGATTCCTGGTTTGTTTGAGTATTATTAAAATTAACTTGTTGAGAATTTGTTGTGTTTTCTAGTCTTGTTCTTTCTTTTAAAACTGCTTCATTTATTTTATTAACCCACATATCTGAATTTAACTTTTGAAAACCTATACTCGTTTTTCTAGCACTATCATATTGTGTTATATTTTTTGTAGGTTGATTTTCAAACCAACTTTTATATGCTATTTCTTGTATTTCTGCATTACTTTTTCCTGATATTCTTTTACCAATTTCATCAGCTACTTGTAACCATTGATTTACTGTTCTTTTTCCATTTCTATTTGTTGGTATAATACTTAAAACTTCTTCTACTGCACTATTATCATACGTATTAATATCATCTTTGTATTTTACATAATTTTTTCTTCTTTCCAAATTGTCCTGATATTTTGAATTTGTTTGCAATTCATTTTTATTTATTTCATTTAAAGTTTGTTTTATATTATTATAACTTTCTTCATCAACATTTTCCATGCCATTAATTGCATTCAACATGTCTTTTTTGGCTTGTTCAGATATTTTGCTGTTATTTATTTCATTAATTGCAGTGTTTTTTAGGTTGTTTTCGTTAGTGTCGCTTATTTGGCTCATATTTTGATTTTGAGCAGTTTTAGTATCTGTTTGAATAGTTTGTTGCTCTATATTGTTTTGAACGTTTTGAGGCAATTCTGGTGTTTCATTTTTTTGAGTTGTTTCCCATTTTTCCCCTGTTAAATAATCTGTTTTATTTTTTATGCTAGAAATGGTACTTGGTGCTTGTGCTATCACAGATGTAAGTGTGCCCATCCAGAATTGTTCTGCCAAATTTTCATCTTTAAGAATATTTTTCAAATCTTCTTCTTTCATAAATGTTGTTTTTTTTCCTATAGTTGAAACAACTCCTGAAACAACTTCCTCAATACCTTCTCCTGTTGCCATTAACCCAGATTGAACTAAAGTTTTTACCATTTTGTTTTTTATATTTCTGCTCAACCCTTGTACAACAACTTCATCTAAAGCTCCTCCAGTAGGATTAAATCCAACCTTTCCAAAAACTTTGCCTAAACCACCAAACATTAATTCAGATCCTGCTTCCCCAATACCAGAGATTATTCCATAAGCAAGGGCTTCTTGGTCTGTTGCTCCATTTTGATAAGCTTCTGTAATTCCACTTCCCATTGAACTTGCAAAGGTTGTTGCAGTTGTAGCAATATTAGCTGCCTTTGCTGCACCTTCTGCTGTTTTCCCCAATATTCCTGCAGTTCCACCTGTTGCAGTTCCTATAGCAGCTGTTCCTGCAACATATCCTAAACTTTGTGCCATCTCTTTGCCTTTGCTTCCCAAAATAGAATTTTTATCAATTTTAGAAGACAAAGGTTTTGTATATTTATCCACTAAACTTACCTGTGCATTTTTTCTCACTTTGTCGGCATATTCATCCTTTCCTAAAAGGTCAGCCACTCCTGCTATTCCATAAGAGGCTAAGTCTCCTATATTTTCACCTATATTTGCAACCCCTTTTGTTACTTCAGTTCCTAAAGTAGCACCTGTGTCTAACACAGTTTTGGTAATATCTCCAAAATCATATCCATCCTTAAATGCAGAACTTTTCTTAAATACCTTTCCATTATCTATGCCTAAATCAGAGTAAATATAATCCACATCATATATTTTATTATTTTTGTCTTGCAAAATTTCATTTCCTTTTTGCTGTAAGTTATTAAATTTTTGCTGTTGTGCTTGCATTTTGTTTAGATTTAATGTTCCTGTTTTCAAACCTGAGTTTTGCTCTATTTTTCTTAAATCTGCTTCAGTTAAGTTTGTAGTTGTTTTTGGTGCTGTATTTGCTTTATTTGCAACTGGTAACGTTTCAGTTTGTTGTACTTTTTGTTCTTCTCTTTTTTGTTTATATTTTTGCCAAGATGAAGTTTCATTATTGCTGTCATTATTCTCTTGAGAATATGACATTTCCATATTCTCCTGTTCTTTTCTTTTCTTTTTATATTCAGCCCAACTCATATTTTTACTCCTTTATAAACCTAATCTATTAAATAGAATTTCTGCATCAGCTTCATTTATTGTGTTTCCTACTTGATTGTAAATATAATTTCTTAAATTGTCTTTATTATTAAACTGTTTGTTAAGATAATTTCCTACACCCCAACCAGACATAGATTGTCCCTTTTTAATCGTATTATATAAATTTTCTCCAGAAGAACTTAATGTAGTTTCTGTTGTATTATCTAGATTACTATTTCCTGTTGTATCCGAAAAGCTACCATAAACACCACTAGAACTTCCAGAACTTCTTGAGCTACTACTTTTTTTCTTACTATCTTCATATTTTCTTAGTGAAAGGTCATATTCTTTTTGCCATTGATCATCTGCAACTTTATCTCTTGCAAGTTTATAATTATAGTCTCTGTCGCTTATACTCTTATTGTAGTCATAATTTGTAAAATCCATATAATTGCTTAAAGCGTCTTGATATTTTTTGTATGCCAATTCATTACCATATTTTTGAAGTTCTAATTTTGCATTTTCAATATCTGCCAGCAATTCATTTTCTTTAATATTATATTGTAATTGTGACTCATTTAATTGTTTATTAATACTATCTATAGATTTATCTCTTGATGCTTGTAAAGTTGCCAAATTATTTCCATAAGCATTTTCAACATTTGCATATGCACTGCCTACTAAGCCACTTGTGTTTAAACCTGCTTGTGATAATTCTTGCTCTACATTTTTCTTTCCAAGCATTGAATTTATGTATGCTTGTCTTGCATTATCATTGTAGGTTTTTAGTACATCTGCTCTTTGTGAGTTTATTTGACTTGCTGATAGTTCTCTTTGTTTTGCAAGTCCTTGTTTTTGCTGTTCTGCAATCTTCTCGTATTGGTTTAAAAGAGCCTGTGTATCATTTGTAGTATTAGCTGTTTGATTTTTTGCATAAGCTTCAGCTAATTGCTGAGTAGTTTGAGTTGGTTGCACAGCTTGGGTTGATTGTGTTGTTGTTGGTTGAGCTGTTGTTTGAGCTGTTGTTTGAGTTGCTTGTTGAGTTGATTGTTGCCCTGGTAAATTTAAACTATTGCCTGCATATATTAAATTAGCATTTTTTATATATGGATTTAATCCCATTAATGTTGATACATCTGTTCCATATCTACTAGCAATACCAGATAAGGTGTCCCCTCTTTTTATTGTATATGTACTCATATTTTTCTCCTTCACATAATAAAAGCCCCACAATAACTGTAGAGCTTTTAAATTTCAATAATTTTATTATTTCTTAATCACTAAACTTTAAGTATTTGACCTGGTTTGATTAAATTTGGATTAGAGCCTATAATATCTCTATTGTTGTTATAAATATTCTGCCATGTTGTTCCATATCTGTTAGCTATTCCAGATAAGGTATCTCCTGAAACCACAGTATATGTTTTTGTAACTGTCCCTAAATTGTCTAAATATTTATTAGCTACATATCCAATGTTATTATGGTATTGAATTTTATCCCAATTATATCCATTTGCGTTAGAACAGTTTTCTTCTAATACTACAACTTCTGCATCTTTTGCTATTGCTAAAATCACATTTGAATTTATAGTAGCTTCTTTTCTCATATTTAATCCTATTTTTGCATTTACCTTTTTTGTTTTCACAACAACATCTGGTATTACTTCTGTTGTATTCTCGGTAGAATATTTTGGTCTACATACTGCAAATATGCATCTATTGTCTTTATTTATATTTCTTCTTTCAACTGCATTGTTTTTGTTTCCTTCTATTGTTGTTATTATATTTCCATTAACAACTTCTACAATACCTACATGGTCTGCATTATTACTATTGTCCCAAGTAAAAAATATAATATCTCCAGCTTTAGCATTACTTGCAGAAACAACTTGATTTTTCCTTTTAAACCATCTATAAGCCGTAGGGCAACTAGCAGTTTTAGGTATAATGTCTGTACTTATTCCAGCTTTATTTGCACACCACCAAACAAACATCTGACACCATGGATTATAATTTAAACCGTACTCTGCTCCATATTTAGTATTGTTATTTGAACCTTCTTTATAGCCTAACTCTCCTCTTGCTATTTCTAAAATTTTATTAATCATATTTATTCCTCTCCTTCTTTATTTTCTTTCTTTTTTGTAAAAAAATATGTAATAACAGCGCCATAACTTGTGCTAAAAAGCATTAGTAATTCTTTATTAATCTCTATGTTTGTAAACATTAAAACTACTAAAGCTATTGTCATTAGCAAAGTTACTATGCTTTTTACATCTATTAATTTTGCAAATTTTTCTTTCATTCTTTTTCACTTCCTTTCGCTTCCAAAATTGCTATTCTAGTCTCGTGGTTATTCAATTGTGTGTGTATCTCTGTTCTATCTTTCATGCTGTTTTCCATTTGTTTGTTTAAAATCTGTATTGTAATGTTTAGTTTTGTAATTGTGCTATTCAATTTTACAATTACTGTAAAAATTGGTATCATAGAACCTATAAAACCCAAAAATAGCATTATTGAATTATTATCCATTTCTATTACACCTCCTCCACAGTCAGGGTCACACTATTAACATAATCCCCACCAGAAACCCTATTGTTAGCATTTGCCACAGAAAACACTATTTGACAATCAAAAGCAGTACCTTCTGTAACATCTACAAGTATAGGAGATATTGTATGTGCTCTCCAAGGTTGAGACGTATTAATTGGTTGAATGTTATTTGCAATTTCACTTTTTCCTTTTAATATTTTAACCCAACTATACCCTACTGCCGTTTCAGCCCAAATATTACAACTAATTTTAACTTTACTAATACCTTTATTAACTATTATTTCATTGTTTTTTAAAGTAAAACCATTCCCTTGACTTGATAATACTTGAGGAAAAATAATTTTAGTCCATGTATTAGCAGTAGTAATCTTTTGATTTGCAGTTGCTTTTACTGTCATAATGCTTTTATGACTAACTGCTTTCCAATTGCTCCAATTTGCACCATTTCTAACTCTTGAAAACATTTGTCGACTTGAAACTCCTATAGCTATTTGTGCTAAATCTCCATTGTTTCCCAAAGTTAATATTTGCTGGTATGCAATGCCATTTGGAAGATTAGAGCATCCAGTTCCTAAGTAATTTTGCCCAAAAGTTGTAAGACTGTTAGCATCTACATTATTAGTAGTACCATTTGCATATGGTATGCGTTTGTTATTAAAATAAGGGGCATTACTGTCAAGCCCTAAATAAGAATTTCCTACATATAAACGTGCTTGAGGCTCATTATCACTATTAAGAAAATCTAAACCATATAATCTTGATGTACCGTTATTTTTTAAACCAACTATAACACTATTTTGACTACCTGAATTATCGCACTTTTGTGTAATCATTCCTGAAGTAGGAGCGTTCCAAGCACCCCTATTTACATTGTCAGTCCTATAAATACTTCCATTAACATTAAAATAGTTGTTTCCGTTTTTGTCTTTTCCAAAATCAAAAATAGGTTCTCCCTCTTTTACAGTCTGTGTAAAAGTTGCACTTGAAAGTTTGTCTGCATAGCTTAGCTGGAACTCATATTTTTTCTTATAATCATAACCTGTTCCCATGCTTATAGTTGTGCTACTATAAGTATTGCCTGTTCCATAACTATAGTCTGTATTTAAGACTAAGTTTGTCCAATCTGACCATGTCCCACCACTTTCTCTATGTCTGTGTTTTAAAACTAAAGTGTTAAATTTAGTATTATTTGCATCATAGTAGCCATTATAAAAATTCCCTGCAAACTTTAAGCTTATGCCTCCACCGTGTTGGAGTTGTCCTTTTGAACTCTGCATTAATTGTTAACGGTATATAAGGTACTACAACAAAGCTACTATTTGCTTGGTTTAATATTTTGTAATCACTTACTTTATTTCTTGTATCTACTAAGCAAATTTTAAATTGTGTTAATGTGTTATTTGTGTATGTTTTAGTTCCTGTTACAGTAGTTGTTCCTCCACTTGTTGTTTTAGTCGCTGATATATCATTTATGTTATTTTCTCTTAATTTACTAAAGCCTGCGTAATTTAAACATCTACCTGTTACACTTAGTTTTACTGTTGATTTATAATTTACTAATCTTTTATTGTTTCCTGTTAATGCTACTGTTGTTGTATTTGTGTCTATTGCTGTTGCACTATCAATTACAGGGTGCGAACTTTCTGGAACACTTATTGTCATTGTTGTTGTCTTTGTTCCTATTTTCGTTTCTCCTGAATATGTATCACATGTTATTGTTACTGTTCCTGATGAACTATTTGGAATTTTTTGATAAAAATTTGTTGGCACTGTCCAACCGACACTTGTGCTGCTTGTCTTTGTTGCTATTGTTCCACTTAATCCACTAAAGCTATATGTTAATGTGTGTGTAAAATTTGAACTTGCTCTGTTTATGTTTATCGTAGAAGCACTACCTATATTTGCATCTGTTGCTGTTACTGAAGAAGTTCTAGGTATAGTTGTTAATATTTTACTAGCACTTCCTGTAATAGTACCAACATAACTATTTTCAGAGTTCCATGTAAAATTAGCTGAAACAGTTTTAGTTCCATCTGCATTGTGATACACATTTTTTGTTACAGACATTATCAAAATTTTAGGATTACTTGCACTGATGTCAAATCCTTTAACACTTTCACTCTTACTTGTTCCATCTAAAACACATGTTGCTGTTGTTGTATAACCACTATAAGCATATCCACTATCTCTTACGCAATAGCAATTAGCAGTTACTGTTGTATAGTTTTCTGCTATATTTTGTGTTCCTTGTATTATTTCAATTAAACCATGATAAGCCATATTGTCTCCTTTCTACAATGTAAATGCTCCTGTTCCTTTGCCGCCAAGAGTTGGGTTTACATAGTCCTCAAATCTAGTGTTTGCTCCTATTGTTAAATATTTTTCTACCACCATATTTTTAGATTTAACTATAGTCTCGCCTGCCGTTGCATCATATCCTGCCTTTAATAAAACTTCCTGAGTTCCACTAGTCTTGTCTAAAATTTCCATGCCATTTTCATCGAGCTTATTTTTAACTTTAGAATTTAATTCATCTATAGTTAAACCATTGTCATCAAAAGTAAAACCTTTTTCAGTTTTGACTTTAGAAACACCATCTTCTTCTATTTTTGAAACTTTGATTTGTAAATCATCTGCAGTCTGGCTTGTTTCAACTTGCTTTTGTTTTAAGATTTCCAAATCTCCTTTAGTAGCATCAAATTCTGCTTCAACCTGTTCTGCTGTTAAATAATCGTTTACCAGTTTTGTATCAATCTCAGAAACAGTGTTTGTTATCTTATCTGTCTCTATTTTTTGTTGTGCTATTTTTTCATTCATTTCAGTTATTGTTGTATTGGTTTCCTCTATCTGGTTTTCTATCGTTGTAACTTTAGTTGTATTTTCCTGAACTTTTAAATTAATTTTCCCTAAATCAGTTTCGACTGTAGTTACTCTTTCTGTTACATTACTTACATCGGTTACCAAATCATTAATTCTTGTGTCATATACAGGTACCCAATTAGTTCCGTTATATCTGTGTAGCTGATTATTATTTGCAGTATCTATCCATAAATCTCCTACTCCCATATCTTGCGTAGGTTTTGTGTCTGAATAAAAACTTTGAATTTTTCCATCTGCAACAAGTCTAGCTTCATTTGCCTTTTCAAAAGCTTCTTCTATTGTTGGGTCATCTAGTAATTGCCAAGCTGTTCCATCATATCTGTAAATTTTCCCTTTTGTGTACCCTTCTAAAGTATCAGTTACATACCACAAATCTCCTACATGTTTAGCTTCTGGTACTGTATTTTGGTAAAAAGTAATAATTATTCCATCTCCTATTGCTTCTTCTACATTACCTATTCGGTTTATTGCATTGTTTAAGTTTCCAGCAACTTCATTAATGCTTTCTATTGTTCCATACCCTAGCATGTTGACCCAATCGTCTGCATCGTACTCATTTCTTCCTGCAGTTGTAATTAAAATTTCTCCTTTTTTACCTGCCTTATGATCATTGTCTGTCTGTAATATCCACATATCTCCAGCATTATAATTACTAGGCTGGGATAAATATATTTTGTTCTTCTTTTCTGCTTCTTTTTTAGCTCCAGATTCAGTTGTCCAATCTTCTTCATTATAACTACCTATGGTTCTTGTATTTATACATGTATAAACTGTATTGCCATCTATCCAGGTATCTCCCTTATAGTATGGTGGACTTGGTCTTGAGCCATAATTTCTACTAACATTTTCATACTCTTTATTAATTTCATTTTCAGCATCAGTTAATTTTTTATTCAAATACCCAAGATTAACTAAATCTTCATCATACTTAGGTTCACTCATTTCTAATCTCCTTTATAATAGCTTCCAACAGTGTAAATAACACTCACAGAATTAAAATTCATATTTGAATCTTCTTTATTTTCAATATACAAAGAAAAGAAAGAAAGCTTTTTTGCCTTCTTCCTTATTATTGTTGTTTTTGGATATGTTGAATTTGTATATATTTTAGATAATACTTGTTTGTCTCCGTTCTTTAACCTGTACCCTATATCTAATTGCGAGTTTGTTGGATTACTTGATATAGCGATTCTTTTTATATTCTTTTTATTTACTGGATTATTTAAGTCTAACACAACTGAGTTCCATTCCGCTTCTACATTACTTGTGTTGTCTTTAAATCTATTCTCATCGTTATCATTTCTAAACTTACAGATATTACCATATTTGTCTCCAAAATAAAGTTCTTCATTCCAAACGAACCATACCCTTACAGGTAAATTAATCCAATAAAACCATTCGTATTGATAATTACTGTATTTAGAATTGCTTGAACTGCTTTTAAATCTGCTATCTGCTACATACACATGATTATTTATTGCTAAATAATACTTTCCATCATTCACTATACCGATTGCATCTTTTAAATTGTTTTCTTGCTTTAATTTAGTATCAATATAGTAACTTCTATGATATGCAAAAGTTTCATTATTTATTGTTGCAGAATTTAATGCAAATACACCGTTTGCAGTTAAAATTAAAGGTTCATTAATCAAAGTATCACTAGCATGTTGAGAAATGTTTCCTTCTCCTTTTAAACTTCCTTCTAAAGTAAATACTTCTTCTCCATTATATGTAGCATATCCAATTTTAAATAAAGTGCTATCCGTGTCAGATACATCTTTTAACGCAGCTAATTTCCCACTAATTAGTTTAACAATTCCATTTATCGGAGCTACTTCTAACCCTGCCTTAATTACATTTTCTACTGGCATATAAGTTATATCATTTAAGTATGAGTACATTACTATATTTGCATAATCTGGATTTCCAGACATAAATACTCTATTGTTTGCTCCGGCATAGCCATAAACACACCCTATATTACATTTATTGACCTGAGACTTACTTCCTTGAATAGTTTTTGTATATCTTATTCTTACATTGTCTCTTCCATCTACAACTGGTTTACCTATTGCAGTATTGAATTTTACCTGTCCTTTACTAGTATCTATAGAATAATTCGAAATACTTTTCTTTTCCCAAACTCCATTATTATTTAATATTTCTACTAAATCAATGCTTTTTATATTTGTTTCGTCTAGCTGATATACTGTATCTGTTTCATTACTTGTGAATAAATTAATTCTACTATCAGATAGCAAATTCACTTTTTCATATATTTGGCTTTGTAATCCGTTTGGACTTCTAGCTATCTGAGTTGTTGGAATATACCCAATCTCATCTAGGTAATGTGCTCTATTTTTCTCTTCTAACAGGTTATAACTGATTGCTCTTTTCCCATCTAATATTAATAATTTTGAATTTATTATAATTCCTTGTGAGATTTTATCTGCCAAACCTGTTAATATTTCTGTATAGCTGGTAAAATCTGTTTTCATTTCATACAGTTTAGTTCCACAATGTACTACAAAAAACTCTCCAGAAGCTGTGTCAACATTCCAAATTCCGTTTATATTAGCTTTTTCTCCTAAATATGCTAATACTTTATATCCATTCCTTTTTTCAATTGTACCATTATTATTTATAAAATTAAAACCTCTAGGGCTTCTTCTTCTATCTATGTCCGTTATAGATGAAGAAAAATCCATACCTAAAAAACCTGCAACAGTTGTTGCATATGTAGTAGGACTTGAAGGAACATTAAAATTTGCCATACTAATATACCTCTTTTATACTTTCCTGATTTTCAATATTACAAATTAAATCTTGCAAACCTGTTTCAAATTCATTTCTATATGCTGTAGCTTGTGAAATGTCATCATCTTTATATAGCTGGCTTGCTATGTATAAAGGAATTAAAACACAAGCATCTTCTGGATAATTTATAACAGTATCATTATCTGTATCATTATCTATCTTATCCACTTCTGTCTTTTTATACTTTTTATTTTTCTGATCGTATTCATATATGTTTTTAACATATGGTTTTATTCTTTGAATTGCCTCATTTGCTACAGCTGGCATCGCACTTAAATACCACTTACAGTCATCATCATTTCTTAATGTGTTTAAACTCTCAACTTTTATTGGTTCATCTTTTGCAAACATTTTTTGTAATGCTATTATTTGAACTTCTCCCCAAGTCATTTTTTCCTCCACTTCTGCTAGAATCGAACTAGCTCTTCCTTTAAAGTGATAAAAGGGCTAGTATTAAACTAACCCTGCATTTCTTAATTGCTCAAAAACTGGTCTTGTTACATCAGTTTCTACACCTCTTATTATTTTTGCATATTTTTCATTTATGCCAACAATAATTTCTTTATCTTGTGGGTTTAATTTATCAATTGGAATTAAGATTTTTATTGTTTCCTCTTTCTTATTTTCTTGTTCTGTTTTTTTTATTTCTTGTTCAATTTTTTTTGTAGCCATTTCTTTTCCACCTTTCTTATTTTCTTGTTCTGTTTATAAAAAACAAGAGGGCTTTTCAGCCCCCTTAAGTCAGGCTTTTACACCTGTTTCTACTCTTACTAATGCAAGAGGTTGTGTAATAACAGCTGTAAAGCAGTTTTTCCAACCAACGCTTGCTCTTTGATTTAATGGGTCAGCTGAACCAGCAGAACCGTTAGGTTTTACTATAATTTCAGGTTTTCCTGCTCCACCTTCTAAGTCTATACATGCGTAAGCATCTTTACCATAAGCATAAGCAATATGTACAGCTATCTTTGTACTTTCTGTTGAACTATCAACTACAGATAAGTTAGTTGTTTCGAAGAATTTCATGCCATGCATTTTTCCTAGTTCGCCTTTTACCATTTGTTCTGGTTTTGCATATTTAGAAACATCAACCCATGCACTATCACTCATTAAATCATAAGCAATATCTGGGTCAACTTGCATATGATAAAAACCATCTGCAAATCTTTTAGCATTTGCATTTTTTAATTTTCTTACAATCTTTTTAATATCTTCTGCTGTTAAATTTTTAGTTGTAGCAGATTCTAATCCTGCTCTTGTTGTTGCACTTCCAGCAAAGTACACATTTGTGCCACCAGCAATAGCTGTTTGAATACGAGTATCAACGACTGTTCCTGCTTCTTCTCCAAGTAATTCTGAAGTTTCAGTAATAACAGGGTCAATACCTGTCATTTGAATTAAATCAGATAATTCTACGAAGTCTCCTTCTTGTGCAACAGTTGCTGTTACTGTTGTAATATTTAAGTTGTTGCCATCTGGTGTTTTACCTTCTGTTAATGAAGCTGTTGGTGCAGTTAATGAATTGAATTTTCTAAAATTCATTGTTCTTCCTGAATTTTTAGGTAATTTCTTTTTCATTGCATCCTTATAAAAGTTTAGCTGAGGTAATAACCTTGTTAATAGTGTTTTCTCATAAAAAGTCTTGTCCTCTGCGGATAATTGATTTTGATTTGTTACATTTGTTATAACTTGTGTTTTTGTAGCCATTTTACATCACTCCTTTTAAATTTTTTAATAAAAAAATAGCTACTCGGCTTAAGTAACTATTTCAATTCACCATCCTTGGCTTTTTGAATATATTTTTCAAATTGTTCATTCGACATATTATTCCAGTCAAGAACTTGTGGCTCAGTTTCTTCTATTGCTCCTGGTGTTGTCGAATTATTTGCTACAATTTGCTTTGCTGTTTCAACAGATTTCTTTTCATATTTGCTTATTAATTTTTGATAATCTTCATAGATTTGAGCTAATGGCACTTTGCCAATTTTTCCACTTGCAAATAAATCAAAATCTGAATCTTTCGTAAGCTCTTGTAGTTTTTCTGTCGAATATTTCTCAACAAAATCTTTAGTATCATTTTGATACCATTCATCTTGTTTATCTTTCTCATCTTGCTTAATTCTTTCTTCAGCCTCTTTTCTTGCTTTATCTTTTTGTAATTCCCTATAGCCACTTATAGGGTCTTTACCATTAGAATCTAATTCATACATATCAAGGTATTCTTGAACATCATATTCATCCTTTATCGGTTGTCCTGTATAAGGGTTTTCTTTGCCAATATAAGTTTGAACTTTCCCTTGCTGTAATCCTTTCTCGTATGCTTCTTTTCTTGCTTGTTCAATTTGCTTTTTAGCATCTTCTTGAGCTTTTCTACGAATACTAGCATACTTTGCATTTTCTGCATTAGATTGTTTTTCTGTCTCTTGTTCTTTTTGTTCTTCCACTTCTTCTACTTGGTTTTCAACTTGTTCAGTTGTTTCGATATTTTCAGTAGTTTCAGTTTCAGGTACAGTACTTTCAACTGTTTCTTCTTGTTCAGCGACTTCAAGATTGTTTACGCTTTCATCTTCTTTTTCCATAAATATTCCTTTCTATTTTGAGATTTTTACGCTATTCACTGCGAATTTATATAAAAAAATAGCCTAATGGCTAATATTTATACCGTTTGTTGTATCGGTTGTTCTGTTGGAGCAGGTGTCTCTGCTTGCTGTATTATGCTCATCACGTATTGCAATATCTGTGGGTTTTGAGCTATCTTTTGACTTATTTCTGGAGGCAATAATTGTTTTTTCCTTATCTCTTTTAGTTGTGCCTTAAATGGCATTGCTGTTTCTGGATAAAGTTCTATATAATCATCAAACGTTATGTCTCCTCTTTGCAATGCTTGTTCTAATAAATTAATACTTAAACTCTCTGAATAAGCACTTCCATGTCCTACATCTATTGTTGTTTCAAAATCTATTCCTTGGTATTGTGCTCCATTAAAGGTATTTACTTCTTGTCCACCCTCATTTTCTACTACATAAGGCACATCAAATCTATAATAAGCTTTAAAAAATTGTTCCCATATTCTTGCAATTTTTTCATGTGTTCTCCAAAATCTTCTTTGCATATCCTCTATTGGTACTTTGGCTTGTGTCTGCAATGCTACTATAGCACTACCACTCATGTTTTTGCCTAAAACTTCGCCATTTGCTACTTCTGTAGCTCCTGTAACTGTTCTAGTCATTTCTAATAGTTTATCTGCCACAGTAAGAGGTGTGTTACTAAATGCTGGTGGGTTTAAATACTTAATTCCATTAAAACCTGGGCTATAATCTGTTAAAACTTCTCCAGGTGTATTTGTTATTTGTTTTCCTCGTAAAGATAAAGGATGCATTATAACTTTTGGAAATCCCATATTTTGACTTGCCATTTGCATCATGGCATAGTTGAAATTAATAGACTTTTGTGTTGCAATTAATGGTTCAACTTCTCCAATTCCATAAATACTTTTTTCTCTTTCCTCATATGCATCAACTACAATTGGATAGAATGTCATTTTAAATTGTTCAACGACAGGTTTATCTTGGTCTATTTGTTCCTCATCTTCATTTGTTTTACCTGCCTCGTTTATTTCTAGCTTAATTTTACTAGCATCTGGTGTTAAAGGAGTTTCTTCCTGTATTATCATATTCTTGGTACTTTTAGTGTAATAAACTTCTCCGTTTTTTCTAAAGTATCTGGTCAATACTGTAGCATATTCCTCTCCACTTTGTTCTTCGTTGTCATAATTCTTTTCTGAATCATCATCTGGTGTTATTAGTTCTATTTCTGTATTAGTAATGCCATTTTTCTTTGCTATCCTTTTTAAAGTTTCAACATTTTCCCTGCTTTGAATTATAATCCATTTTTGTTTTTGCTCATCTTTTTGTTTTGGATTTGCAAATACTATGCTTAAACAATCTATTATCTGTCCATTAAGTCCACCTGCAAACTTAGCCATTCCTGTTTTCTTCTCTGTATCCCAAAAATAATGATAAATATATGTTCCTTTTTTAAGTCCGTCTGCAATAGCTTGGTTGTCCAAATCTTCTTGTTTTATTTCTTTGTTTATATGTTTTGCAAAATTTGTAAAAGAACTAGCACCTTGAGTTGCTATAGTGTTATCTTCTGCGTTGTAAACTAATGGTTTATAAATAACTGAAATTTTGCTAGAAAGAATATTTGCTTTTTTCCCATTTACTATAAATTTTATTATATTTATTACTGGTCTTGGCATATTCTTAGTTCTTTCTGTTGCTTGTGGCCATTGCCTGCCCTCAAAAAAGTCTACACATTGTTCGCAAGTTTCCTTTAGTCTTAACTTTTTTTGATATTCCAATCCATTTTGCCAATCATTCCAAAACTTCTTTGCTAAATCTTCTCTACTAGACATTAGTTTGCTCCTTTCCCTGCAGTTTCTTTTCCTGTTATATACTCATTGTATATATCCTCTTGATTAACCGCTTCTTGTGGTCCATTTAACCATTCTTTAAATATCTCCTCTTGCTCCTTGCTTTTATCAGTTTCACTTTTTACTGTTTTCTTTTCCTGCAATAAATCAGCAACTTTAGGTATTGCATAAGGTAGAACACCTAATAAATACCCTACTATAACAGCTATTAATACCATATTTCTTCCTCCTCTTCTGTCTGTAGTTCAAACGGTAGTTCTTGTTTTTTTGGTACAAAAATAGGCTCTTGTGTCCAATAAACACAAAAACCTCTTATTGCATCAACAGAGTGTGTCAACTCGTGTGGTTCGTTTGCTATATCTCCAACTCTTTTCGCATCGTGTTGTACTTGTGGCAAACATCTTATTAAATTTTTACAAGTATTAAATATTTTTAATTTGGCTGTAGTACAACCTTGTTCATCTTTATAAGGCTTAAGCCACTCTTTCATCTGTAACCAACCTTGTATTCTATCATTATTTGTTTTGTATAGTGTTACATTTCCTTCTGCAAATATATCAGCTGTGCTCTTGCCTGTTTCCTTATGTCTATTCCATAAATCTGGCGGTGCTAAATACATATATACATCTTCGTTTGTCATTTCCTTTATTTTATCTCGTGCTTGAGATACTAATAAGTTGCTCTCATATACTTCTCTAAAAACATAAGCATTATTATTATAATCAACTGCTATCCAGTAACCAGCTAATTTATCTAATCCATAATCCATTGTAAAATATATATACCAATCATTTGGTATTTTAAATGGTTCAATTACATGTACTTCTCTTTTAAATTCAGTAAAGAATTGGCCTTCAAATATATCCCAATCTCCATAAAGCATTGCTTTTTTTCTATCTTCTGGTAAGCTTTCTAGTGCTTTTACATAGTCAGTGTCATTTTTCATTATATATTCATTTTCATACACTAAGGCAGGAATAAATACATAATCTGATTCTTCTTCTTTATCATTGTAATCTTTATCTATAAACAACCTCTTTACCCAAACATGGCCAACACCACCTGGGTTACAAGTTAAGTACATTCTTGGTTTTATAACTTTCTTGCATTGCCCACTTAATCTATTACTTTCTTTTAAACAATTAAACTGAAATTCTGTAAAATGTGTTGCTTCTTCTAAGAATATTACCTCATATGCTTGTCCCTGATATTGCAGAACATCTGCTTCTGTATCACAGTATCCTAGTTTAATTCTACTACCATTAGGAAATACGAAGACCTTTTCCTGACTTGTCCATGTTGCTATTTTATCTTTTTGCTTACTTTTTAATTCTTTTTGTAAAGGAATAACATGATTTTCCAATAGTTCCCCATAGCTTCTTCTTAATAATAATATTTGTATGCCAGGGTAATAAAGTGCAAGCAGTATCGCTTTTACTCTTGCCACAAACGACTTGCCTCCACCTCTTGCCCCACCATAACAAGTATATTTTGCTTTGCTTTTACAAAATTCTTCTTGTTTTGGATACAATTTCGGTACTATATATTCCATTATTGTGATAATTCCTCTACTTTCTTATCCATTTTTATGTTTATATCTGTATTTGATGTACTCTCTCCTTTTGCTAATGCTCTTTTGTCATACATTGTTCCTATTGTTACTGCTAATTCTTTCAAACTATACAATTGCATTCCTGCTATTTTAGCTACTAATGCCTTTTTCTTAGTTTCATTCATTTCTTTTTTATCTGTCATCCATATCTCATCTATTATTTCTTCTAGCTCATTTTCATGTTCTGTTGCTAAGTCTATTCTTTTCTCCATTAAATCTGTTGCCTTGTTTATTATTCGCGTAGCTGTTTCTGTAAATTCTTCTTTTTTTTGCATGCATAGTTTTGTAAATTCTTCTTTATCTTTATTTTCTTTATATATTTTTTCTACTGTTTTTACTGGTACTTTTAATTGCCTTGATGTTTCGTTAAAATTATTAGTGCTAAACATAGATACCATTATTTTATATATAGTTTCATTGTCTGTTTTCTTTCCTTTTGCCATATTACCACCTTCTACTCTTTACAGAACTCTTAAATTACTTATTCTATTTAATACTGTGCTTTCTTTCACTTCTAAACTCCTATAATAGAATGCATCGTTCTGTGATTTTTTAAGAAATCTTTTGCACTCCAGTATGTTAGCCCTTTTTCTTTACACTTTTTTATATAATCTTCTGCACTTTGTTTAGTCCATTTTCTCATACTTTTCTCCTTATATATTCAAATTCATTAATGCTTTTCCTCTTTGTGCTGTTATATTAACCTTACTATCCTTGTATGCCATACTTTTAATTTTCTCCTTGTTAGGCTGGTAGTCTGGGCAATGTAGTTCTATAGTATCTTTAGTCTTTATTATTACTAACCCTTTATCACATTTCCCTTGGCAGGTTGGACATAGATGCTTTATAAGGCTTTCTGTTAATTTATCCATATACAACACCTCTCTTTTGTTCTTTTAAAGTAAACACTATGCAATCAACTACGACTGCCTCAGCAACCCTGATACGTTGCATTAGTTCAACATATTTTTAATAGCCAATTGCACACTGTTTGCTATCGTGAAGCAGTAAAACGCTCTTTTTAATTTTATATCTAGCATTGCCAAAAGAGTAAAAGCGAGAACTTAACTAGAATATTCTCTTGTATATTTATTTAGGAAGGAGGTTCTACTAATAGAACTATATTAATTATCTAGTATCTTAATATCTAATAAAATAGAGCCAAACATTTAATGTTTAGTTCCGTAAAAGTTTTATCTTTTTCTCTCTATTATAATAATATCACAATTTGACAGTATCTTTCAGTATCTTTTAGTGTCTAATTCATCAAATTTGTTTAATGCTTTTTTATGCATTTTTTTTACATATACATAATCATAATTCATCTCATTTGCAACCTGTACTAAGTTTTTCCCTTCTATGTAGATTTTCTCTAACAATAATTTATGTGGTTGTTTTACCTTGTCCAATTGGTTAACTATTTCCTTTTGTTTATTGTTTTCCTGATTAATTTTTTCTAATAACTCACTCACACTATCCATTAAAGTACTTAATAATTCTGCTTCTCTATCTTCAACTTGTCTACTTCCTTTTGGCATGTCCGTTAGCGTTGTACTTAACTTATTAATTCTACTTTTGTAATCTGCTATATATTCAAGTCTTCCATTTATCCACTTTTGATTCCATTTAAAAGACCTTAAATCTTCTCTATCCATTGTTATCCTCCTTTTTAATTCTTTTTAGTATATAATTAAAAAGTCTAATCTCCTTCTCTAGCTTCCTCTTTAGCTTATTCCCTTTGCTACTTCTGCCAAATAATTCCTCTGAATTTGCAAGTTGTGTGTTGTACATTTCTATTATTTTTTCTAACCTCTTAATAGCTTCTTCTTGCATATTTGTTTCCTCCTGTCATTTGTATCACTCCTTTAAAAATACCATTTATATAAATAAACAAGTAATGATATTACTGCAACAATTCCTATTATCATTGTAATTACACTTAAAATTAAAACTATATTTAATATAATTGTTTTCATCATTTACTCCTCTCTAATAACTCTTTTAATTCTTCATTCTCTTTTAATACTCTTTTATAATCTCTTAAAATATGTTCTATTGCTTGGTCTAATTTAGGTCGACCTTGATTGTCATTCATTTTATGTGTCATTCCTGCATAACTTTCTAAAAGATGCATATCTCTTTCTATACTATTTTCTTTCACTTAAAATACCTCTCTTTTCTGCTCTTTTCTTTTTGGTTACTTCCAGATAATATTTATGTTGATATTCTTTGTAATAATGATATCTTTTTTCTTTTGGAATTATATGTCTTGTTTGTTTTTTCCTATAACCAGGCTGATATAAATATAAGTTTTGCAAATTTATTTCACTAATATCTACAACCATCTTTCCTCCTCAAATTTTCTCCAAATTGCTTTTAACATTTTTTGGTCTACTTCTAATGGATATATTTCATTATCTATAATTTTATTACAATCAAAGCTTTTCTCGTTTAGATAAAATCTAATATACCAATCTTCTTTTTTATGCTTATATCTTATAATTTCAAAAACTTCTCCTATATCTTTTTTATACCCTAGATTTTCAAACATCTCATCTGCTGTTTTTTCTTTCACTATGTATCACTCCTCTCTTGTTCAATTTTGTTTACTATTTTAAACCTATAATATCCCCCTCTTTTACTTTCTTGCCACCATAAGAACCAAAACATTGTATTAGATATAAGGTTTATTATTTCTTCATTTTCACTCCAACCACCAGTGGTTAATGTTAGGGTAATATTATTATTTTTTCCTTCAATATCAAAAGTACCATATTCATCATTCCAATACTTTTCTATAATACCTATACATTCTCCCCAGTCATTTGTATTAAAAACAGCTAATTCTTCATTACTCATATCTTATTTACTCCTTTACTACTAAACCTTCTTTGATTAAATCGTATAATGTTCCTAATAATATTTGCCCATTATTTCTAATCTGTATTTCTCTATCTTTAAACCAAATAATAATATACTCTTTATAAAACAAACCGCTTTTTAAATTCTTTAACATATACTTTGTCATCTATATAATAATCTGGTTTAAATCCAAACTTTTCAAGTTCTTTTAAATTTACTCCGTTCTCTTATTTTTAACATATCTATTCTCCTCCTATCCCATTTTTACTATTGTTATGGAAGGTATTTCTATTCGTTCTTTTTCAAAAACACCCATGTAATTTCTATCATAAGCACTACATATATTTTGTTTATGTATAGGTATTTCTATATGTTGTCTATCTCCAATTTCTACTGTTCCAAATTCTTTTAATATGTTCATTACCCAATCTATCAATCTTTGATTTTCTTGCATTGTATTAGTTAATGCTTTTTCTAAATTATCTATTTGCTTACTCCAAATTCGTTCATTTTTTATATATCCTTCTATGTCACTATGAAGTTCATAATTTTCTTGTTCTAACTCTTTTATCTTCTTTTTATTAAATAAATCTAATTTACATTTATTCATCTTCTACTCCTTCTATCTCTAATATTTCTAATATGTAGTATTCTTTATTAGGTTCTGCTCCCCATTCTGGCTTGCCTTGTCCTATTCTTAATTTGCATTTACATTTTACAGTTGGGCTGTCTTTTCTATATCCATTTCTAAATATAATTTCAACTTCTTTGTTTTTATAATCCCACCAGCCAAATATTTTTTTAAATCTAATATGATAATACTTTTTACACTCTCTATATTCTTCTTTCTTCTCTCCACTTTTTATCATGTCAAACCATTTTTTCTTGATTGGTAATATTAGCATTTGTTATCACTCCTCTCTGTCTAATTTGCTTTTAAAATAAGGTTTATTTTCTGTGTTATAACATAAGCTAGAATTAGGGCATTCCATAGTTTTCTTTTTTATGCACATATCACAGTTCTTATTTTTTTCGGCTTTTATTATATCTACCAAATAACTTCCTATTGATTTTCCAAAACTCATATCTTATTTACTCCTTTACTACTAATCCTACTTTGATTAAATCGTATAATAAAACTTGTAACGAACCTGCTATTTTAGAAGGTTCTAATATTTCTATCTGAATATATTTATGTTTTAATGTTGTATAAACTCTATATACTGGTATGTCTTTTATTTTTCTTATGTATTCATAACAATTTTCATATTTTTTCTTAAATCCATATTTTTCAAGTTCTTTTAAATCTTTCTCTGGATTAAACATTAACTTACTCATATCTATTCTCCTCCTATTTTTTCAAAGTTTAATAATTTATCACATATTCCATAACAAAACCAACTCGTGTTAAACCATACATTCTTTTTTTCTTTCATAAAATTTATTCTTTTATCTAAAACGATAACTTCTATGCCTTTTTCTCTATATAGTTTTCCTCGTTCTTTGCCTTCTAGTGCTGTAAGTGGTAGTAGCAACATAAATGGTTTGTTATATTCATAACATTTCTGTAAAAACTCATTTTTTAAGCTATATGGTGGATTAGTTATAATTACATCAAATTTAAAATTTACTTTATCTTTCAAAAAATCCACTTCATTTTTGCTTGTATGGATTACTTTAAAACCATTTTTTTGTAATACTTTTGTTATATTACTTTCTCCAAAATCGGTACATTCCCAATAAATTTTTTCTTTATCTAAATATTTTAAAATTGGAATTATTGCTTCATCTGGAGTATATAATTCATCGTTCTTTTCTTGTTGCATATAATTAATCATTGCTTGTTTCATTTTTTCCTCCTACTTCATTTCCCCAACAGTCCCAGCCTTCCACTTCTTGTCTTGCAAATAGTTCTATTCGTGGTATATCTCCACATATTTTTATTATACTTTCTCTAATTTCATCTGGTTTTCTACGAAGTATCTTCGCATATTTTTGCTATTGGCAATTTCATTATTTCTTCAATATTCATTGTTGGATAATGTGCTTTAACAACTCTTTTCCCTGAACCACTTTCTTTGTATTCCCATGGTGGGTCTGCATATATTATGTTATACTTTTTATCTGTATTATATATATCTACATACATTGTTCTTCTCCTCCTACTTTATAGCAATTAGACATATAACTTTCTTTTGTTAATATTGTTTTTATTTTATTGTTTAATCTTTGTTTGCAACAATTGTATTCTGATGTTAATACATAATCTCCTGTTATATCTAAAATCCTTATTCCATTCACATAGTCTCCTGCTTCTATTAAGTCTATTAGTTGTTTGCTGTGTTTTGCTATATCCATTGTAAAATAACCTGCATTATTTTCACAACAATAATAATCCCAATCTCCATCATCTTCTATAATTTTGATTACTTTATGTATTTCTCCTTCTTTTGTTCTCACATATTCTCCAACTTCTATCTCTTTCATAATCTTTTCCTTTCTAGGCTAGACTTAATCTAGCCTTTATTATTTTTTTCTCTTGTATATGGTTCATTATCTAAATCTCTACCTTTTACGTATTCAAATTCATCTCCTATATTTATATTGTTATATACATCTTTCGAAACATAATAATAATTAGTTTCCCATTTATTATTTATAAATTTCTTTATATAAACTATATATCTATCAGGATATGTATAAAGATAAGGTATCATTGTTACACTTGTTGTTTTTCCATTGTATCTTGTAGTTGCCATCATTCTAACTTCTGTATGTGACTTTTTAAATTCTTTATTATAAACTTCTCCTGAAGTTAATTTATTTCCACATCCACATAGTACTATTAATACTGTTATTAAAATTACTACTAAACTAACTATTTTTTTCATTTTCCATATCCTCCATTAATAAAATTTTAAGTTTTTCGTTTTCCCTACTCAATTTGTTGTATTCTAACTCTAATCTCATAGACTTTAAACAAATAAATAAGTTTATAGCTATTAATACTGCCACTAATATTTTTAAAAATTTATTTTCATTCCTCATAAGCTATCTCTCCCCTTCAAATTCAATTACTCCAAGTTCTTTTAGCCTCATGCTTGAATAATATTCTCTATAAAGCTGTATCCAATCATCAAATCGCATACTAACCAATAAGTCTTCTCTAGCCTTTTTATGAAATACCGTTGGAAAAGCTTGTCTATCGCTTGCTTTACTATCTCTTACAGCCTGTTCCATTGCTTTGCTTATGTTTAAATTCTCTACAAACTTTACTTCACAATGTATGTAATTTATTCCTTCTATGTCATCTGCTCTTCCTGTATTTCCTTTAAATTGTGCTGTTCTATTACATTTAAAACCATTATCTTTAAATTTATTTACAACATAGAGTTCTCCTCTTTTACCTTTTTGTTTACTGTTAATACTCATAACCTCATTTGCTCTCCTTTCAAAATTTTCCAGCATAAGTCTAATCCACTATCGTTCGCCTTCACATAATTTTCGCACTCGTTTTTACCTTTAAAAAACTGCAACTCTAATAGATTACAACCCATGCAAGTTTTACATTTACCTGTTAATTCTATATATTTCATAAGCTATAATTCCTTTTTAATATCTAAAAGCTGTTCTCTTAATAAATCTATTCTTTTTGTTAAGTATAACTTAGTTCCTTTTCCTCTACTTACCTGAAATGTATAAGGTTTTGCCTTATTAAGCCTATAAGCTTTTTGTCCTTCTATTATTTCTCTTAATAATTGTTCCATAACTACCTCCTAAAATTTTATCTATTTCTTCTGCTATTCCCCACATATTTACCGTTATTCTTTTTTCTGCTAACATTTTCTTTGCACTTTCAATACTTATTTTTTTGTAGCAATAAAATTCTTTGCAAATTAGTGGTCTTGCTTTATAAATTAAGCATTTCTTGCCATCATAGTAGGGACAACTTAATCTGTTTTGCATTATTAACATTTGTTTTTGTGGTCTTATATTATTCTTAATTACATATTTTTGAATTTCATCAATTTCTTTCTGCGTTACTGGAAGAAAATTAGTACAACATTCTCCACATTTACTACAATTCCCACAAATTGAATTATCTGTTATTTTTACATTGCCTTCTGCAATATTTCTTATTATCTCTGTTATAGTTGTTTCCTTTAACATTTCTCTCTCCTTAATACTGCGTTATATGTTCCATGTTTGCTGCCTCAAGCCCTGCCTGTGTCATTTTATATACTGCAACTTGTTTTCCTGTGTATTGGCATTTTCGCTTGTCTACAACTTTTACATATCCCATTTTTTCTAATTCTGTTAGCCTTGGTGCTGTGTAATTTCTTTCTGTGCTTGGTATATAACCTAGCTCATATAATTCAACTGCTATTTCTTTTGCTGTCTTATTTCCAGAACATAATCTGTCTAAAATTTGTTTATATCTTATTTTTTGTTTTGTTTTTATATCTTCAAAACTTAATTGTCTTGTTATTGCTGTTATCATAAGTTTCCTCCTTAATCTTTAAATAGTTCCCTTAGCACATTAAGTTTTGCCTGAGATTTTTCTTTTCTCTTGCTTTCTCCTTTTAATTGTAATGGTACACACATTTCTAGTATTCTGTCATAAATTCTTTTGTACTTAATGTCGCTAGGATTTTTTAGTTCATGTAAATTCAAATTTGTCGTTATAATTACTGGTTTTCCACTCTTGTACCTGCTATCAATTACATTAAACACTTGCTCTAATGCAAAATCACTTTGTCTCTCTGCTCCTAAATCATCTAATATTAATAAATTAAATCTGTTCAGGCTATTAAGATATTCATTTTTGTCTGCTATTACAAATCCTTGCAAATTGTTTATTATTTTAACTAAACTGGTCATCATTACTGGTACTTTGTTTTTTATAAGCTCATTTGCTATACAACCTGCCATAAAAGTCTTTCCTGTTCCTACATCTCCCCATAGTAGCAAGCCATTGTTGTTTTTGTATATTTCTTCCCAATTTTTACAATACTTTTTGGCTTTGTTTATGTAACTGTTTTCTTCAGCATTTTCAAAAGTGAAATTATATATATTCCTGTCTTGTATTCCAGAAATCTTTAGTTGTTCAATATGCCTTAATTCTTCATCTCTTAGATACTCTGCTAGTTCTTTATCTCGTTTCTCTTTTTCGCATTTGCACAAGCAATAAACTATCTTATTCTGCCCAAATAGTTGAACTACACATTGTTTTGCTGTATTACATTTGCCACAGTGTAATAAACCGTTTTCTATGTAATCTTTGTTATCTTGCATATTACTCTGTGCCTTTTGGCTCAATTCCTCTAATATGTCTGGCATCATCATAGGGTATCATCTCCTTTGTAATCATAGTTTATTGAAGGTTTTGCTTTGTAACTCTGTTTAACCTTATCTACAACCCAATTTAATATAGCTCTATAATCATTCTTGTAAGTTTTTCCACTAGAACCCTTGTAATTATCTAAGACTAAAATACATTGGTCTGCAAAGTCTTTTCCATAAGTGCTTACTAATTTTTCATGTTCAGCATTGGTCATAGAAACAAATTCTGCAAAGTGTATTTTTTCTTCTTCCTTTTTCCCCTTAGAACCCCTTTTACTATTATTTTTATTTATATTTTCATTTACATTTTCATTTTCCATATGTTCTTCATATGAATTACATATGTTTTTCATATCTTTTTCATATGTTTCTTTTTTTCTTCTATTATTTCTTCTACTCTCTGAATATGCTTTTCTTTTATTGACTTCATATTCAAGCCTTTCATTATAGTAATTTTCATCTTTATCTTTCTTGAATTTGGAGAAAATTTCTTCATTATATGATTTACATATGTTTAACATATCTTTTTCTTTAAGATGTCCTTTTTGATGTTGTAAACATAGTAGCTTTATATATTGACCTGTTTCTTCATCTGTCATTAGCATTGTTCCAGATAAGAAGTCATTACTATAAAATAAAAACGCTGGGTCTTTCATACTTTCTCCTTTCGTAAAAATCAGGGCTAAAACTTATGTTGTCTTAACCCTTGTTGATATAACTTTTTCCTATTAATTTAATAAATTCTTCTTCTGTATGAGTTTTCATATACTCTTTTTGTGCTTCTATTCTTAATTTTGCTATTACTTTTTCATCTGAATGACATTCTCTGCATAGCTTTTTAACAAAATTATTTAATATACTTCTTTTTCTGTTACTGCCACCAAAAATTTCATGTGGGTCTAAATGTTTTGAATATTTGCCACAAAATTCACATATTCCCTCTTTTACTATACCTTTATCTCTCTGCCTTTCTAGTTTTTCTTGTTTGCTTGATTTTTTCTTCATCTGTCCACTTTTAGGTGGACTTTCTGTCTTTTTCTGTCCAGTTTTCGGTACTGGGTGGAATGAATTACTTAGGTCTGTTACTACATTAAATTTCATACCTAATCGCCTCAATTTTCTTTTTTAGGGCATTCTGTTTGCTATCTATACTCTCATATGCCTTCTTAAATCTAAACAGCCTAGAGCCTAATTCTGCTAATTTCTTGCTATCTTCTTTCACAAACTCTTTAGCCATTGCCTCAAAATAACTCATTGCAGGTGGTTTTTCTTTCTGTGTTTCTTGCCATTGTTTCCTTTGCATATAGATTTGTTTATTTTCCTGTATTGATATATCTGTTTTTAATGTGTCATATTCTTGTTGTAATCTTGCTATCATTTCGCCTATTAAATAATTCATATTTGCATATATCTCTATATTTTTAGATATTAGAAAACCTGTATCTGCATTTTCTGTTATCTCATTTTGTAATCTACCGTATGTATCTGCAATCTGTCTACTATCTGCGTTTTGAATTGCAAAAGGATTAAACATATAAAGTTTTTCAAATTCCATAAGACACCTCCATTAAAATGGTAAGTCGCTTTTTTCTTCTTCTGCTGCTTCTTCTTTTTCAAATTTCATTACTACTATTTTTATTTTTGCTAATCCTTCTTGACTTTTATAAAAGCTCATAAACCCTTCTAATATTGTTATATCTGTGTTGTTTTGTAATATTGTGTTTTTTGGTAATTGTACTGCTATATACATTCTGTCATATGTTCCATCTTGTTTCTTACTGCTTATGCTTGTACTGTATAATGTTTTTCCATTATTTTCTTTTGCAAATATTCTTGTTGTTCCAACTATTTGTAAACTTTGTTTCATTTAATCTTCCTTTCTTGGAAATGTTCCTTTTTTCAAACATTCCATCAATATTTTTAATTTTGGTAAATACTCGTTGTTTATAAATTTTTCATCGTATTCTATTGGTATTAATTCAAGTCTTTTCTTGTCAATTACATTAAAATAATTGTTATAATCATTTTCTATTAATCCGTATGCAACTATATATAGTTTGTGTATTCCACTTGCATACATTTCAACTTGTGCTTGTCTCCAGTATTGCTTCGATACTTTAAATTCTTTTTCTATATTGTGTGTTTTTACTTCATAAATACAAGTATCTGTATTTCCGTCTAAATTAGCTCTTAATCTATCAATTATTATCTGCTTATCTTTTTCTAGTCCTTCTATTTCTAAGCTATCTAGTATTTTATGTTCGTAATTATTTCCAGCTTTTGTTGCCTCATTTGAAAAGCTATTTTTGTTAAGTCCTATTTTTTCAAGCCACCATTTTTCAAATGTTTTCGTATTCCAGTTTCCTACTACCATACTTGTATCTGAACAACCTATGTAATAACTTCTATCTTGACTTTGTATCAATGTTTGATAAATCCTTTTCAAAATTACTTAAAGTATCAAAATAGCTAAATAATGCTTTTACTTCATCTTCTGTTTTGTGAAGCCTTTCTGCAATTTCCTTTACTGATAATCCCTCTTTTAGTTTTTGTGTATAGATTTGTTGGCATCTTTCTTTAATTTTGAAAATATCATGTTTTGACAAATCATCTTCCCAGTTTTCCTTAGCATCTTTTAATTCTTCTTTAAGCCATAAATCAAAACCTAAACCAGTTCTTATTGCGATACCCTTAACAAATAATCTTGTTTGACAATTCCAAAGTCTTTGTTGTGTCATTGAATTGTCTTTAACAGGATTGCTACCATTTGTAACAGGTCCTCTTTGAATAAATTCTGTATCGTCAATTACTATTCTTACTGCTGTTTCATAAACTCTATTTGTATTTCCCTTATTATCTGTAAAAATCTGTTCTGTCATATACAAGCTACTTCCTGTTGTTTCATTTACAACTGGTTCAAAATAAACTTTCTCTGCCCCATTTTCATGTAATAAGTCAACAACTTTTGCCCAATTCAAATAATCTGCTCCATCTCTTTTTTCAGTCCATTTACTCACATCAATTTTTCTTAACTCTTCATAACTTTTTAACATATCTATCCTCCTATAAATTATTATCTCTGTAATCTTCCCAAGCTGTGTCTTCTTTTTCTGCCCATATCTCATTTTGTTTCTTCCAGTAATCTTCTGTATTGTATTCTTCTGTTTCAAATATTAAATTGTCTAGTTCTTCTGGCATTTTTAAGCCCTCCTCTTGATTTTTAAATTAATTTCTGCTATAATAAATTAAAGTTATTATTTTTTGAAACTTTTTGAACTAGTTTTGATTTAGCGGTCTGACTAGTTCGCTTTTTATTTTTGTTATCATTTTTGTTGTTAACTTATTTTTACTGAAAACATATTTTATTGGTAATCCCATTCTTAATCTGGTAAATATTGTTTGTACGTTTAACTCGAGTTTTCTACTCCATTCACTAACAGTGTGTGTTTCATTATTATAAGTTATAAAATGATTATTAGTTCTATTGTTTTGTTGCTCTTGTATTGTTATGAACCTACAATTATTGGGTTCATAATTTTTATTAAAATCAATTCTATCTAATGTATAAACTCCTCTTTTTGAATTATTTTTATATCCATTTTCAATAGCCCACTTATAAAAACTTAAATAATCTTGTTCCCATTGTTTGCAAACTTTTATATTTCTTGCTCCATAATTTTTGTAATTTTTATTATTTGGATTATTACATCTATTTTTCATTTCAATCCATACTTTATAAAGTTTAGATTCTCTAGGTTTTTGCATTTTACTCCTCCTTTATTTTATTTCTTTACATATCTCTCTTATTTTTGCTAGAATTACATCTGGTCTGTCGTAATCGTTGCCTGTTGCTAAGTCTACGATTTGGCAAATAAAATCTTCTTGTTCTTTTATCTTGCTACCACAATGTTCAATTACCTTATCCCTATTTTTTACCTTTACTTCTAAGTTTGCTATTTTTCTGTCTTTCTTTGTAAACATTCTTCACACCTCCTATCCAAATATTTTTATTATTTTTTTGTCTAATTTATCTGAAAGTTTCCAAAAACTTTTAAATAAATTAATATTTAAAAACTTATTAAATGTGTATTGTAATAATATTGCTATTACTATTGCTTGTATTAATCTTCCTAGCACTACCATTCCACATAACATTACATCTAACCAATAACTAATCATTTGTTTTCACTCCCTTATCAATTTTTTCTAAAATCTTGTTTACTACTTCAACTCCTATGTCTAAACCCATACACCAATATCTCACTGCTTCTTTATCTGCGATTTGTTTAACTCCAGTATGTTTAATTCTCGGAAAATCTTCTGCGTTAAACATATTTCTTGCTGTCGCCTCGCCGAATCGGTAACACTTTCATTAAGTCAAACGGTGTAATAACATCTGGCAAATCTTCCCATTTTAACATTTTATCACTCTCCTTTATTTGTTCTCTTTTAGTGAACTTTTATGTTAAAAAAATTTCTTCTGTATTTGCAGTTGAAAATCTTTGTTTAAATTGTTTTATTTTTTTAATACTTGGATTTTTAGCACCGCATTCAATTTGTTTATAAAAAGATAATGTAATTCCCCATATTTCAGCCATTTCATCTTGTGTTTTATTTATTGAAAGTCTATATTCTCTAAGCTTATCTCTCGCCATTTCTTACCACCTCTTTCCTCAAGTTCACTAACAGTATAATATACTTTTAGTGAACTGTCAATAGTTTTTTTAAAAGTTTTTTCTATTTTTTTTCAATCCCTTGTCGCTGTAAGTAAACTTTTTTTGAAATAGTATTGTAAAGTACACTATTAGTGTGCTATAATATTAATTGATTTAGGAGGATTAACACATGAATAGAATTAAAAATTTAAGAGAAGAATTTGGAATGACACAACAAGAACTTGCAGATAAAATAGATGGTGCAAAGAGTACTATTGCAATGTATGAAAAAGGCGATCGAAAACCTAGTTTAGAGGTATTGGTAAAATTATCAGAAATATTTAATTGTAGTATAGATTATATTTTATGTAAAACTGATATTCGAAACATAGAAGAAGATTTTAAATTTGCGTATCATAAAGAAACTGAAGGACTATCTGAAGATGAGATAAAAGAAGCTTTAGATTTTTATAAAAAGATTAAATATGGGAATGAAAATAATAAAAAATAGAGGAGGAATAATAAATGGAAAATAAGCAGAACTTACCTATGAATTGGTGGAAATTTTGTAAATATTTTAGATTTCCAGTTAACATCGCAATGTGGATTATATCATTAATAACAATATGTAATAATGTAGTAGATGGCGATTTTTATTATATAGACATTGTGACTATCTTAGTTCCTGCAATTTATATAATATTTCAATTTATTGTATATAGTAACTTTATAAAGGAAACAAAAAATGGTTACAAACTACTAATTTCTTCATTTTTTGTAGAATTAATTATTAGCAGTGCTCTTTATGCATATTCAAATTCAACAGACTTTCACTTTACTCAATCTTTTATAATATATGCTGTTATATGGGGATTTATATTTGTTTACCCTAATTGTGTGTATTTTTCCAAGAGAAAATATGTTTTTGAACAAAATTCAACAATTTCATCAGAACAACATAATACTACTCTATTAGATAATAATGTTACTAAAAGTACTGAAAAAAATACTCAACAATCTACTAATACTTCTTGGCAAGGATATTTAGATAAGACTTTCAAACCAAGGGGAGAAACAACCACAACATCACTTTCAGAAATAAGACTAGAAAACAATACTAATACAATTAAAGATGATTTAACAGACAATAATTGTAAAGATAAGTTCTGTAGAAATTGCGGTTCTCCTTTGTTGGAAACTGATAATTTTTGTGCTGTCTGTGGAAAAAAAATAAATTTATCATAAAAGGAGAAAAATTATGCTAACTGAAAGATATGGTTTTACAGACGATGAAGGCAATATTGAAATTATAACAGTAGATGAAATCTTAGAAAGTTATAAAATAAAGGGATTGAATTTAGAAGAATTACAAGAAAAATATGTAAATACCGTTGATGAATACGAAGGAAAAATCAATGGGTATGAAAAACTTTTAAACGATTCTGAAGATAAATACAATGAATTAAACAATTCTTTTAATTCATTAACAGAAACGGTTGACGAATTAAAAGAATCACTTCAAGTTAAAAATTCTGACAGAAACTACAACTATTCTTTTATAGGTATTCTAATAATAGTAGCTATTATTGCATTTTTTATCGGAAAATCTTTTACTAGTAAAGAAAAATCATAATAGCATGAGATATGAACCAACTTGAAAGTTATGGAATAGAACCCTATGAATTATAAAACTGATATTTTTCGAGGTAATTTATGGAACTAAATAAATTATATTCAATCGCCGACAAAGAAAACATACCTATAATTAATCATAAAATGAAAAATAAGGCGATTATTTGTGAAATAGATAAAGAATATTATATAGGACTTAATTACTTAAATTTTAATAATTCTCGCGAAGAAAAAGAGATACTTGCTGAAGAACTCGGTCATTATTATTGTAACGCCCTATACGATATTAACTCTGATGAAGAAACTATAAGAAAAAAAGAATACAGGGCTCGTAAGTGGGCTTTTTCTACTCTAGCTCCTGCCTCTTCTCTACTAAAGTTGGAAGAAGAAGGCTATCAGTATTCTTATCAGATCGCAGAAGAATTAGGTGTAAGCGAAGAACTCGTTAATACAGCTTATAACTACTATAAAGAAAATAATTATATTTAGCAGTAGAAATACTGCTTTTTTAGGAGGCTTATATGGCAAAAAGAGGAAATGGTGAAGGTACTATTTATTATAGTGAAAAATTAAATAAATGGGTGGGGCAATTTACTGCTGGCAGAAAAGCAGACGGTTCTTTAAATAGAAAATCTGTATATGGAAACACTCGAAAAGAGGTTAAAGAAAAAATGACTAAGGCATTGTCAGAAGTTCAGGATAATGTTTTCATAAATTCACAAGATACAACGGTATGCCAATTAGGGAAAAACATGATAGATTTAAAATTTGAAACCAATAATGTTTCAAGTGCTACATATAATAGACTTTTAAAGACGTTTAAACATATAGAAACTAGTAATATTGCAAATATTAAAATTCAAAAAGTAACTGCCTCACAAATTCAAGATTTTTTAAACTCAAAAAAAGATTTCGCTAATTCTTATATTTCAAAAATGTATGAATTGTTAAATAGCATATTCAATGAGGCTATAAAAAGAAATATACTTAATAGAAATCCAATGATTAATGTTATAAAAACAAAATCAAACAAACAAGATAAGAAAGTTGAAGCACTTACTATAGAAGAACAAATTAGATTTGTAGACGCACTACCTGAAGAAAAGTATAAGAATATTTTTATGATTGCATTATATACTGGCATGAGAATTGGAGAAATTTTAGCTCTCACACCTACTGATATTGACTTAAACAATAACACAATATCAATAACTAAAACACTAACAAGAGATGTAAAAGGAAATACAATAATAGGTAGTACAACAAAGACATATAACTCTACAAGAATTATTCCTATTACCCCTCTATTTAAAAATAATCTAAAGCAAGCTTTAGATACGCAGATTCCCAATGATTCAAACTTAATATTTTGCCTTCCAAATGGTAAAATAATTGCTCCTGCAACAATTAATACTCAATTTAAAAAGATTTGTAAAAATGCAAATATTCACTGCGTTAAGCATCCTATTAATAGGAATGGGAAAATTATCAATTTAAATACTAGCTCTGTAAACACACATATGTTAAGACACACCTTCGCTACAAGATGTATTGAAGCTGGAATGCAAGCAACAGTATTACAAAAACTTTTAGGGCATAAAGATATTGAAACAACACTCAATACTTATACATCTGTTTTTGATAGATTCAGGGATAATGAAATAGATAAATATATTAAATATATTGACACATTAAAAGCCTAGTTGCATTAAAATTGCATTAATATTTTAAAAAAGAACCTCAAAATACTTATTTACAAGCAATTTGAGGTTCTTTGGAATTGGTGAACCAGAGACGACTCGAACGTCCGACCCACGGCTTAGAAGGCCGTTGCTCTATCCAGCTGAGCTACTGGTCCATTCATGAACATATTAAATAATAACACATTTTTTTTGTTCTGTCAACATTTTCCTTGAAATTAGTTGATTTTTTTTTGATTTTTTGATATACTATTATTCGCACTTATTATTATATTATGAAAGGATGGAAGGATTTATGGAAAAACAAAAGAATATTGATGAAAATTTGAATAGTGAAAATAATAACAAAGCAAAAAAGGTTAAAAAGAAAAAAAAGCATGTTGTGTTAAAGCTATTTTTACTAGCACTTTTGGTACTACTTATTGTATTTGTAATAAATTATATTAGAGCTCCTGGAAAAAGCTTTCTTTCAAAGTTTACTGGTGCAATGCTTGGACATAGTGAGGAAACTTTAAAAAACTTAGACAAACTTCAAATACTTATTCTTGGAGAGAGCACTGGTATGTCTGATACAATTATTGTAGCATCATATGACCCAAAAACTCAAGATGCGGCTTTAATGTCTATACCAAGAGATACTTTTACTGGTGATGATAAGTCAAAAGCAAAGTATTACCATAAAATTAATGCATTATATAATGATGGTGAAACACCTGAAAAAACTGTAGAAGCAGTAAACAAGATTACTGGTTTAAACCTAAAATACTACATACTTGTTGATACAGAAGCATTAATTAAATTAGTGGATCAAATTGGTGGCTTATACTTTGATGTTCCAATTGATATGAATTATGATGACCCAACTCAAGACCTATATATTCACTTATCTAAGGGTTACCAAAAATTAACTGGTGCACAAGTTGAACAATTAGTTAGGTTCAGACATAACAACAATGGAATCTCTTACCCATTTGATTATGGTAATGGTGTTGAAGACCATGGACGTTCTAGAACTCAACGTGATGTTGTAGTTGCCATTGCAAAGCAAACCCTAAAATTCAAAAACGTTACTGAAATTTCTAACATAATTGATATATTTAAAGCATATGTAAAAACAAACCTAGATTTAGACCTATTAAAAGATTACATACCATATGCTATTGATATGAATATGGACGCAGTAAAGGTTGGAAGAATTCCTGGTATAGATGATGTTGTTAATGGAATTTGGTTCTTCTTTAATGATGAAGAAGGTACAAAAGAACTTGTTGATGAATTATTCAATGGAAAAACCGCTGAAAGTTCTGATGTTTCTGAAAATAACAATTTAGCATCTGATAATGAAATTGCAAATAATGATTAATTAAAAAAATTCAGCCCTTATTTCAAAGGGCTGAAAATCTATTTATTTTTTCCTCTTATTTTATTTAATGTTTGATTTCTTTTATATAATTCTAATACTCTTAAGCCTCCAAATAGAACTATCAAACCAATAAATATTAGTAAAAATACTAAACCTGTTTTGCTTTTCTTTACATCATTTTCTGCAATTAAATTTCCTGTATAAGTCTTGCCTTCTATCTCGTAGCTTACTGTTCCAAGTACAGTTCCTTTTTTAATTGGTGCTTTTATCTTTGAGTTTAAATTAATTTGTGGCTCTATAGGTGTTTCTTCATTTTCAACTTTAACTACTGCTGTAATTGGTTTTTCTAATACCATATTTAACTTTTTATCCTCTTTTCTTGCTTTCTTAACAGTTACTGTTTGAATATTAGTACCAGCTTCAGCTATTGTTCTTATTGTATTTGTATCAAAAGCATATTCTAAAATTGCTTCTGAGTCTTCATATCTACTATTAGATGTTGTTGATTTCATTGTTACAGAAACAAGCTTTAAACCACTTTTTTCAGCATATGCCATTAAGCAATTTCCTGCTGGTGTTGTGAAACCAGTTTTCAAACCTTTTGCATATTTGTAATAATTTTTGCTTCCTGTTTGTAACATTTCATTTGAAGTATAGAAATATCTATCATTTCCTGTATAAATTGTTGTTGCTGGAAGACCATATTCTGTGACTTGTGCGATATTTCTTATAGTTTCCAACTTAACTGCATGGTTTGCAATTAAAGCCATATCATGTGCTGTTGAATAATGGTTTGTATCATGCTCTCCATGGCAATTTAGAAAATTGCTATTTGTACAGCCAATTTCTTTTGCCTTTTCATTCATCATTTTAACAAATTCTTCTTCACTTCCTGCGACATGCTCTGCTAGTGCATTTGCCACATCATCATATGAAGATATAAGTAGTAAGTTTAAAAGTTGCTCTACTGTAAAAACTTCTCCTGTTTTTAAATTTGCTGTTAAGTAACCTGATTCTACTTTATCTATAGCACTTTGATTAATTGTTACATTATCTTGCAAACCACATTTTTCTACAACTATTATTGCTGTTAAAACCTTTGTTAAACTTGCTGGGTATAGCTTTTCATCTGCATTTTTACTATATAATATTTTACCATCTATGCAGTCTATAACCATTCCTGATGTAGCCGTTATTTCCGGCTCCTTAGCTTGCACACACGGCATTAGGATAGCAATTAAGCATGCTACAACTATTAATATTTTTCTTAATTTCATATCAAGGCATCATTCCTTTCTCATGTAATAATATAATATATTTTTATAAAAAAAACAATATTTTAGGAGGTTTTTATGAAAAAATTCGACAAAAAATTACTAATTTCTTTAATACTATTGCTTGTGATTATTGCAATAGCAATTTATTTTATAATTAAAGACTTAAATAAGGAAAGTTTTAACGTATCTGATTTTATAGAAAATACTGTTTCTCCTTCTATACCAAAAGAAAGCAAACAAATAGCAATACATATTGATGGTGAAGTTGCGTCTCCTGGTATAAAATACTTAGAGACTGGTGCAAGAATTTCTGATGCAATCGAAGCTTCTGGTGGGGCAACTTCTCTTGTAGATTTTTCTAAAATCAATTTAGCTTATGTTTTAAAAGATGGGCAAAAGGTTCATGTGCCAAGTATTTATGAATCAATAGACACAGCAACTGTTTCTAATGATGCTGGTGAAAATGTAATTATTCAAGATACAAATTCAAGTTCTAATATGGTTAATATAAATACTGCAACGCAAGCAGAACTAGAGACTCTTCCTGGTGTTGGAGCTTCAACTGCTCTTAAAATTATTAATTACAGAAATCAAAATGGTAATTTTAAAAAAATTGAAGATTTAATGAATGTAAGTGGAATTGGTGAAGCAAAATTTTCTACAATTAAAGACCATATTACAATCTAAAAATAATCTTAAGCTATTCTTTCATACAGTATAATTTTGCCTCTTTTGGAAATAATGATTATATCACAGTCTAAAGGAGGTTTTTATTTGATAAACAAGGTAGAAATTGCTTCTGTAAATACTGCAAAATTACCTGTTCTAACAAATAAAGAAAAAAATGAATTACTAGTAAAAATTAAAAACGGAGATAATGAGGCAAGAGAAGAATTTATAAATGGTAACTTAAGACTAGTTCTAAGTATTATCCAACGATTTAATGGCCGTGGCGAGGAAATTGATGATTTATTTCAAGTTGGTTGTGTTGGCTTAATTAAGGCTATTGATAATTTCGACATGAACTTAAATGTTCAGTTTTCAACATATGCTGTTCCTATGATTATTGGCGAAATTAGAAGACATTTAAGAGATAATAACCCAATTCGTGTTAGCCGTTCAATGAGAGATTTAGCATATAAAGCTCTGCAAACAAAAGAAAGATTATTTAAGGAAAAGCAACAAGAACCTACAATTGAAGATATTGCAAAAGAGCTTGGTGTAGATAAAGAGGATGTTGTTGTAAGTTTAGATTCTATTCAAGACCCAATATCACTTCAAGAGCCAGTTTACAATGAAGGAAGTGAAAGTATTTATGTTATGGATCAAGTTAAAGATTCTAAAAGCACAGATGAATTTTGGGCCGAAACTTTAACCATTGCAGAAGCTATGAAAAAGTTAAGCAATAGAGAAAAATCTATTATATCAAGGAGATTTTTTGATGGAAGAACTCAAATGGAAGTAGCAAATGAGATTGGTATTTCTCAAGCTCAGGTTTCAAGACTGGAAAAAAATGCAATTGAAAGAATAAAAAAAATGTACAAATAATTTGCTTTTCACCTATATAAATAGTATAATTTATATAGGTGATTTTAATGCTTGATAGGACAATAGTGCAAAGGTTTAATAGTGCGAAAAATTTTATTCCACCTGCATACTCAATTTCTAATTTGAGAGAAGGTATAAATTTTTACATTCCTATTATCCAAGCTTTTATAAAAAAATATGAAATAACTGATACAGCTGAATTAAAGGATACTTTAGAAATTTTTGTAGATGGAATTTTTGATACATGCTCAAAATATTCTTATGTAGATTCTAGTATATATGAACTTCAAGCTATTAACAGTATTTTACGAGATATAGGCTTTATTACTCAAAATTATCCTCTTCTTAAAGATAAGCCAAATACACACACAGTATATACTTCTAATTTAGAACGATCAAAAAAATTAGCTTTAATTAATGCAATTGATGAAGTTTCTATTATTGAAGCTACTGCTGAAAAAATAGGCTTTACTCCTGGAATGAATCCAAAAGATGTAGATATTGAAGGTGTATCCCCTGAAGATGCAAAACTTTTTCTTTCATTGGCTTCAAAAATATTAAGTAAAAAAACAATAAACGATAAAATAATTGAAATGTTAAAAAATCAAAAAAAAGGTTGTGAAGATCGTATAAAAGAATCCCAAATTTCCTTCTTAGAAGCTTTACATAGATATTTTCGTGGTTTTGGCTTGCTTGAGTCATATTTAGCAAAATATCAAAATGAATGTATAAGCTCTGGAACATCAAGTTTAAAGTATGATTTTTCAACACTTCAATTTGATAAGGATTCTGTTGGTCTTGATGATGCATTTTGTGAAGACTACTTAAAATCCTTAGATGCAGAGGAGCTTTGTTTCCTTAGTGCATTTTGGTGTAACCGATTTGCAAAAGAGGCAACTCGTATGGATAAAGCCTTTTCTGCAATTAATTCTTTAGATTTGTGGCAAGATATAATAGATGGAAAGACTCAATTTTCACCTAGTGAAAGTAGTTTAGTTTCGGCTTTGCAAAAATATACATTTCTTTCTGATTTGCTAGGAGAATCATTTTTATTGCATCAAAAATATGTATTTACAAAAGAAGTTGAACAGGGTTCAAATTTTTCTGATTCTCTTTCTAGAGATTATACAAGTTTTTATAGACAAGTTAATAAGCAAATCGGAGAAGCATATGCTAGTTATTTCTCAAAGGAATTGCATTCTGATAATAACTTTTTAATGGATTCCATTTTTTCAGCTCCTTTCACAAATTTGAGAACCTTTGCTTATTATAAAAAGGATACAACTCTTGTTCCTATTGTAAAAGGACTTTTAGCTAATCCACATTTAAAAAATTGGGGTATTATAAGGAATGAATTCTTAGATAATGGTGTGTTTGTCGATTCTGTTGCTCAAGGTTCTAAAGTCTTACTTGGATTTGATGTTGAAGGTTTTAATAGGCCTTTTCGTTTTCATATGAAAAAAGATGATTTGATGGATATATTAAAGTGCCAAGGTAATGGCTATACCCTTCCTGAATACCAAGGAAGTCAAGACTTTATTGTAAATAATAGATTATTAAAATCTAGTATTATTATGCCAATACCTAAAAGGCACAGACCTATTATCAGAGAAGGTACAAAAAATGGTCCAAACAAAGATCTCTGGGAACATTTATATTTTTTAACAAATGGAAAATTTCCTCCTCACTTAATGCAAGAAACACCAAGTGCTTCAAATGGAAAGCCTATCTTATCCCGTCAACCTATTATTTACACTGATTTAAGAACTGGGAAAAGATATACTAAAAAACAAAATAATTATGTAGAAGTTGGTGAAGATAATGTTAGATAATGATATTTTAAAAAATTACTTTCAAACCAAACAATATAATAAATGTATTGAACTTTTAAAAAATAAAATAACCTCATTTGTAATTAATCAAATACAACAAAAAGATAGTAGTATTGAATTTACTACTATCTCTGATTTGATTTCTACTTCAGAATTTTATTTAAATGATAATTCTGTTGCAACTGCTTTGTTTTATGCCTTAAAGCAAGATGATGAACTTAAACAAATTGAGTTACTTCTTTCTATCTGCGAAAACAGCGATATAAAGTAATTACATAGCTCTTGGGTTAAATGTAGATATATGCTGTAGTTCTGTAAATAATGCTTTTTCTTTTTCTGAAAGCTCCTTTGGAACTACAGTTTTTATTTCTGCAATTAGATTTCCTCTTCCACCTAATCCATCTTTATATCCTTTATTAGGTATTACTATCTGTTCACCACTTTGTGTTCCTGCAGGTATATTTAAACTTATATTTTCCTCTATTGAATCTATACTAATTTTCTTTCCTAGAGCCGCTTCCCATGGAGAAACTGCTACACTTGTAATAATGTCACAACCCTTTAAAGTAAACTTTTTATTATTTTCTATGTTAATTTTAATAAATAAGTCTCCGTTTTTTCCACCATTTATACCTTCTTTGCCTTGCCCTAGAAGCCTTATTTTTTCGCCATTTCTAATGCCTGCTGGAACTTTTACAGAAAAAGTTTTCATTTGTCCTTTTACTGTTCTTAATGAGATTTTTTTTTCTGCCCCATAATATGCATCTTCTAATTTTACGTTTATCTCTGTTTCTATATTTTCGCCTTTTGCTGGAATGTTTTTATTTTCTTTCATTGGAGCTTTTTCTGTTTCACCAAAGAACATATTGAAAAATTCGTGTGCTACAGAACCTCTTTCTTGTTTTTTTTCTGCATTTTGTTCTTGTTTTTTCTTTCTGCCAACCTTTGAATTCCAAATTCTATCATATTTTCTTTTGCTACTGCTATCTGATAGAACCCTATATGCTTCATTTATATCTTTAAAGCGTTCCTCATATTGGCTACTTTGGTTATTAATATCTGGATGATATTTTTTGGCTTGTTCTCTAAATGCTAGTTTTATTTCGCTTCCGAGTTACTTTGCTTGTATCTAAATTCAATATTTTATAATAATCTTTAAAAACCATAATTTTCTCCTTGTGTAAATTATGTTACCTTTTTGATTATACCATATTTTACAAGTATTTTCCACTTTTTTTCTTGTTTTTTCTTGTTTTTTTTTGAATTTATTATATAATATATGCAGAATAATTTTTTGGAGGTATATTATTATGCGTAAGAATATTCATACAAGTGAAAACCTGCAATATAGAATATTAGCTGTTGATGATGAAGTGGGAATTCTTGATTCTTTAAGAGTTTTCTTATCTAAAGCTGGCTATACTTTTGTTGGTGTAACTAACCCTTTAGAAGCAATTGAAAAAGTAAGAACCGAACATTTTGATTTAATGCTACTAGACTTTTTAATGACACCTATCCATGGTGACCAAGTTGTTGAAGAAATTAGAAAGTTTAATAAAGATTTATATATTTTATTACTAACAGGTCATAAAGATTTAGCTCCTCCTCTTGATACAATAAAGAGATTAGATATTCAAGGATATTGTGAAAAAAGTGATAAATTTGACCAACTCTTATTGTTAATCGAGTCTGGAATTAAGGCTGTTTCTCAAATGCAGCTTATAAAAAAGATTAATGATGAATTAAAAACTACATATGATAAACTAGAATCTGCTTACATGGAAACTATTGAAATATTGCGTTTCACTGTTGAAGCAAAAGATGCATACACAAGAGGTCATTCAGATAGAGTTTCTGCTTATTCTGTTTTAATTGGTGAGGCTCTTGGTCTTCCTGAGGAAGATTTAAAAACTCTTAAAATTGGTGGACTATTCCACGATATTGGAAAAATTGGTATTCCTGATAGCATATTACTAAAAACTACAAAATTAGATGATGAAGAATATTCTGAAATTAAAAATCACCCTGCTATTGGCGCCCATATACTTTCAAATGCAACGATTTTCAAGGACATTATTCCTATAGTTAAGCATCATCATGAACGATTTGATGGACGTGGATACCCAGGAAAGCTAAAAGGCGAAGAAATTCCTTATTTTGCACGAATTGCTGCCGTTGCAGATTCTTTCGATGCAATGACTTCTAAACGTTCATACCGTGATTCGCTTCCAATGGATGTTGTAATAGAAGAAATAATTAAGAATTCTGGTACACAATTTGACCCTGAGATTGCTAAAGTATTTTTAGATATCTTAGCAAATAAGCCAGATGAAATAAAAAGAATTCAATCTTTATAATAAAAAGAAACAGCTGATTTGCTGTTTCTTTTTTTGAGAATTGACAAACCCCAGATTTTCTCTGGAGTTTTGTCTTTATTATTTAATTACAAACTTTTTGATTAAGATTATTCCAACTGCTATTAATACTAAGCCACCTGTTATTGATGCTATAAGTAATACTGGTGATTTTTGGTCAGCACCTGTTTCAACAGTGATTACTACTGATTCTGCAATATACTCATCATTTTCACTATAGTTAATTAAATCTGAAAGTTTAATATCTCTTGTGTTTCCTTGTATATATTTTAGGTTTCCTAGTAATGATGCTTTGTCTAATGTACCTGTTCTGCTTGTAACTATACCATCTACTGGTACTAATTGAGTTGCATAACTTCTGTATGTAAATTCTTTCTTTGTACTTGTTGTGTCTATGTCTCTTTCTGTATTTAAGATTGTACTTGTGTTTTCTTGTCCTGCACCTAACTCAATTATATCTGTTTGTAAAACATTTACTGTTTGTGTTTTTGGGTTGCCAACACTTTCAAGTATTGGGAATGTTTTGTTCTCTTCAACTGTTGTAAATGCTCCACCTATGTTTTTAGTATTATTTAGGTAATCTTCGACTTTAAATCTTGCTCCAACTTCTATATCATTTAGTCCTGTTTCTCCTGTATAATAGTTTGTTCCTATATAAGTACCAATTACATGTTTTGATTGTTTCATATTTTCTTTTACCAAGTTATATACTTGTTCATAGGTTGTACCATCAGCTACTGCTTGAACTAAATCTCTTCCTAGATATTCGTGTTCACCATTGTTTAGAATTCTATAAGTATAGTTAATTTGAACTTTTCCTCTAATTTTATCAATTTGTGTTTCTAATATCCATGAACCTCTTTCATCTTTTTCTTTTATTGTTGGTGTAGATAATGGGTTAAATGCTTTACCTTGTATGTTTCTAAATTTCATCATTCCTTTATCATCAGTGTAATCATATATATCTGCTGTTGCTTCTGTTACACCTTCAATTTTTACATATGTTACGTGTTTTTCAAGCATTAACTCTGAACGTGCTCTTGTTTCTAAACCAAAGTTTATTCCTCTTGTTACTACAAGTGATGTATCATCTGTATCTGAAATTGGAATTTTAACTAGTGATGTTTCTGCACACATCCATGTATTGGCAAGTTTTTCTTTGCTATCGATTAATAAATCTGATAAGCTTCTTCCTGGTTGCATTGCATAGTTCATTTCTTCTAATCTTCTTGCTTCATTGTCTCTTGCCATTGAACTATTTGCTACATATGCTGCACTATCATACCATTTTTTATTGTAGCTACTATCTATAGTTGATTTATAGTCTTGTCCATTATATTTTAAGATATTATTTGTATTAATTGCACTATCCCAATATGTTCCATCTCCATAGATAAATCTTACTACATAATTACCTGGTATAAAGCCTTTAAATGTGTATGTTCCATTTTGTTTTGCAACATTGTATGTTCCAATATTTTTTCCATCTGCTGTAATATATTTTACTACAGCTGAACCTGTGGTTGTTTCTTGCCAAATATATTCTAGGTTGTTTGTTACTCCTCCAACAGTTACCTCTTTTATTTCTATTAATTGTACTATTACATCATCAATTACTTGCTCTCCAGTGTCATATGTACCATTTCCATGGTCACCATCTTTTTGGTCTTCGAAAACATAACCTGATATTGTTCTATCTGCTATGTTTATTTGAATATTTACTCCTCTTGCATCATCTGTATCATCTTCAGTTTTATGTACTTCGATGTTATCTGGTGCAGAGTCAATATCTATACAGCCAGCATCTGTTGAGTATGATATTATTTCTATCCAATTTTTAATATCACCTAATTTAAGTGAACCTGCACTATCCTTTCCAACTTTAAATGCAATGCTTGTTACACCTTGATTTGCTGTATCAGTAAATATTTGGTTTATTGGAATTAATAATTTATTATATGTTACACCATCTATAGTTACAGTTCCCTCTAATACAGCATCTGTAATTGGTGTTACTAATTCTAATCTTGCATCATAATAATATGCAATTGAGTTAACTGTTGCTGTTGTTGCACTTTGGTTGTTTAATAGTATTTGATATGTTAATTCAATATCTAATTCATCAGCAATTGTTTTTGCCATATCACCATTTTGTGCTGGGTTCATTCCTTCATAAAGCTTACTTGTTCCAAGCCCTTTATAATCCCCAATTCTATAGTTATAGTCTGAATTGTAAAGGTATAAGTTATATGATGGTTGTACATCTCCACTTACAATTAAACTTCCATCTAGTTTGCTTAAATCGTTATAATTATATCTCTTTGATTCCCCATTTATTGATACTGTTGCTGAATATAGGTCTGTTAAAGTTGCTAAGTCAACAGCTTTCTTTACTAAACCTAAATCGATGTCTTTTGTATTTTCATTATATCTTGTTGGTTCTGTTGTAGCTACCATTGCAAACTCTGGTTTTACTTCTGTTCCATTCATTGTTTGTAGTTTTGCACTTGTTGCATCATATGAATATGTTAGATTTGTAACTGTTCCATCAGTTCCTATGGCTTTGTCTTTAACTATTGTAGCAAATCTTGCATTAAATGCAGCTCTATCAATTTCTTGGCCATCTGAATCTTCATTTGCTGCTCCAACATGTGGTGTTACTGCAATATAGTTAATTCCATCATATGTAAATTCTATTACATATTGAACATTTCCTGTTAAACTTGCTGGAAGGTCTTTAAATTCATATATTCCGTTTTTATCTGTATATTTTGTATCTATAATTGCATTATCTGATACTCTTTTTGCAACTACTTTTATGTTTTCTAATCTTTGTTCCCCTGCATCTTTTTTGTTATTTGGTGCTTGTATTGGTTTTATACCAGTTTGACCATCAAGCCATACTTCACCAGATAGGTCTATTGTAATTTCATTGTAGATTTGTAGTATTACCATATTTTTCTCTAAATCATATTCTGCTTCAACTACATCTCTATCTGCTCCAATTACTCTTACTTGACAACCATTAGTAGCGTGTCTTATTGTAATTGTAGCTGTTCCTCCTCCATATAAACCTTTGTAGTTTACATTTGTTGTTGTTGGAACTCCTGTTTCTGTAATTGTAATAACTATATCTTCATTTGGATCTAATACCTTAAGTGTTCCAAGTTCTATATTTCCATTTGCATCTGTTACTACTCTTAAGTTAGAGTTATTATTCATATCTGTAGCATTTTTTAGAACAATTTGGAATTCAATTCCTGGTAATTTTTCTCCTGGAATTAATTTGTTTAGTTTTGTTAGTATTAAATCTTCAATTTTTGCAATATTTATAATGTTCAATTTAAATTCAAACCAGTCTCCTTGTTGAACTATTGATACAACATCTCTTAATTGTGCACTGTTTCTAATTGTAGGTGTCCATGTTTTGCTTGCTTGATTATATGTAAAATCAATTACTATTGGTCCATTATTAATGTAAAACTTATCATCTGTTTCTGTAAATGTTACTGTTATTGTTTCTCCACAAGCTATAATTGTAATTTGTGCACTTCCGTTAGCATCTGTTGTAATTTTTGTTGATGTTGGTTTTTGACCATCATCTTGTTTTATAAAAGCTTTGTCGTCTCCTGATATGCTAACTTCAAATTCTATGTTTTTTAAAGCATTTGCAAGTTTCGCATTATCTGTTTTATTTAAATCTATTACAAGTTTTCTACCTGCCCAAAATTTAACTTCATGTTCTTCGTTTATAACATCTCCACCATAAAAAGCTGCTAAAAGTACGTCTTGGAAAAGTCTTTCTGGGTTTTGTGTGTCTCTTGAAACGGTTAGTTGCACACGTTTATCTACATAAATGCAGTCTGCTTCATGTGCTCCTTGTATATTATTTCCAATGTCATTTGAGTATAACATGTTATTTAAAGAATCATAAAATCCTGAACCAGTTGTCCAAAAACTTCCATTACATCCTGGACATTCAAGGTAAATCATTAGGTCATTTCTATAAGGAGTATATCTTGTCCATGTACCATTTGGAATTGTTGTTGCTTTGTATGTGATTTTTATACTATTTTCTTCACCAAGAACTATTCCATCATCTTCTGTTAGGTAAAAATCTTGTCCACTTTCTGGCAAATAACTTAATTCTTTACCATTTACCAAAATCTTAAGCTCATCACCTGCGAATTCATATTTTTGTGTTGCTTTTGATTGATATCCTGGATAAGTAATATTGAAAGGTCCATATACTTCTTTTCCTGTTGTTTGGTCAATTGTTGGTTGTAGAAATTCACCTTCTGCTGGTTTATTAATAGCTGTAGCATCATCAAACGAATTTAGTGATTCTATTACTTTTTCCTTTTGCCAAAGGTCCTCATATTTTTGTTTAAGTAACTCTGTTTTTAAAACATCTTCTGGATTAGTTTTTGGTTCAAATCCCATCTTTTCCCACACAGCAAGTTTAACAAGATATCCAACACTAGTCTCATCAAGTTTATTATGTGGAATTCCTTTATCTGTAGCTTCTTTTATTCCTTCATATATCATAAAAGCCATTTCTTTATCAAATGAGCCAAACTCAACAGCTAAATATTGTCCTGGTTGGAAATCCCATGAGTGGTTAAAACAGTATACTGCTGCAGTGTTGTAAAGGTCATTAATTGTAGTAACTTCACCAGTATTATAAGTTGATAAATTTGGTACAGCATCTACACTTTTACAAGTTACAAATAATGTTAAAAAAGTAATTGCTATTATTAAAATTATTTTTAAAATATTTTGCTTCCTAGTCATTTACTTTCTTCCTCCTTCCTTGTCGCTAATTGTTTCTATTGTATACTCGGTTATTGCTTTATTGTTTTCCTCTTCTTTATCATTAATCAAATATGCATTTGAAGAATCTATTATTGTTGTTGTATTTGTTATATTAGTGTATTTGTTGCTTATTTGATCATCTTTTATTAAAACAAGCTTTAAGGTTTCAGTCTCACCTGGTTTTAAAGTTTTATTTGCTAATGCAACTGAATAAACTGTACCATTTTCACCTTCATACCAATCTGTATTAAGTTCTGAGCTAAATTTCATTCCTTTTGGTATTTGATTATCAATTAAATTTACACATCCTTCTACTTCACCAATGTTTGCAACAGTAATTTCATATTCCATAAGTATTAGCGAATTCTTTAAATATTTTTCTTCAATTTCAATTTTTGTATTATTGTTTTCTTTTAAGTCATATGTTTTTGTTCCTTGTTCACTATTTGCTGTTAGCTTTACTAATTGATTTTTTATACTAAAATCAAATCTTTTATTCATTACAAAGCCAGCGTTAGCATAATCTGTTTCTCCTTTTTGTAATTTAATCACTTCTGTTTTTGCTACTGTTTCTTTGTTTTGTGTTGTACTAACTACATTTGAATTGCTGCTATTTGAATCGCCTTTTTTTGTATAATCTGTTACTCCAAAGTTATCTTTATTGTAACTAAATTGTACTATATAATTTCCTTCAGGAATATCTTTAAATACGTATTCTCCCTTGTTATTTGTAGTTCTTCTTGCAACTTCTGTTGAAGTTTTTGTATCTATTAATACAGCTTGAATACCTACTAGAACTATTTCTCCATCATCTTTTTGTCCATTTTCGTTTTCGTCTATCCATGCAATTCCTTTAATAATATTTGTTTCTATACTATTTTGTGTAGAACTTGCATTTGTTTTTTGTGTATTTGCACAAGCAATATTAGATACAGTGTTTGTTGTTGTTGTTTCAACTTTTTCTCCCTTTATAGTAACATACATATCTACATTACTATCTTTCTCAAGTTCTTTAATTCTTCCTTTAATATATATTTCAACTGTTTCATTTGGATCAATATCTATTAGGCTAATACCACTTTTTAAGTTTGTTCCGCTTATAACCTTTGTTTCAGCAGTATTTACATTTATTGTTTTTATTTTTGTTATATTCATTACTTCTGATAATGCTGTTTCAATATCAATAGTTGCATGTGATCTTCCTGTGTTTTTTGCAGTTATTTTATACTCTATTTCTTCTTTTGGCATTAATATTTTTCCAACCTTATCACTTGTAATTGTTGTTTCAATTTGTGATTTTTCTGTCATACTTAATCTATCAAATAACTCTATTTGTTTTTGATCATAGCTGACAGTTGCATTTATTTTTTGGACATTACTATTTATTTCATTAACTCTTACTCTAATTCCTAATGTTGCATTTTCATGTTTTGGAAGGTTTAAGTTTTTAACCTTTAATTCATTATTCTCATATACTATTTGGTTCTTTTTTTCTTCTCCATTAACTGTTAACACAGTAATTGCTTTTTCAAAGTTTTCTGGTACTGATAGATTTATTGATAAATCGTTTATATCTTCTTCAGATGTATTTTCAACATTAACTCCACATTCTATGAAATCTTTTACTTCTATTTCATTTGTATTATTGAAAATTATATCTGCTTTTATTCTATCATCTACATATGTGTTAGGTTTTTGTGCCTCTTGTAATAGCTCAGTTTTAGCTACATTACTAATCATATTCTCGCTATTATAAACTTCAAATTTTGCTTCTTGTGTTATATCTTCTTCGATATTTTGTGTTAAAGTCATATAATATCCAAAACTTACAGTTTGAGATTGTTTAAATTCATCTAAAACTATTAAGAACTTTTTAGCATTTGCTGTATATTCTTCACTCCAGCTATTATTTGCTTCTTCTAAATTTACATTTGCCTCTGGATTTTCTGTATAATATACTTTATCTACACCTGAAATTTGTCCTACATTTGTTGCTGTTCCTAAGATTTTTACATTTTGCATATCGTTTCCCACATTATTTATAACAGTTCCAATTATTGCTATATTTTCATAACTATTTGGTTCTATGATAATTGTTTCTTGACTGTCTCTTGAGCTTATTGATTTATCTCCAAATAGTACTTTGCTTTCAACCATCATTTCTTTGTTTGAAGCTAATTCTATTGCTATGCTTTGATTTCCTTTTTCTTCTTTTTCAACTCCATTATATGTTGTAGCATTTTCATTTTGATAGTATAAATTAACTTGTTCTAACATTGTTGGGTTAAAACCTTTTGCTTTAATTCTTGCATTAATTACAATTTGTATGTTTTCTTGTATTGAATTTGTGTATTCCGTTTGTGTTCCTACAAGTCTTATTATAATGCTTTTCTTTCCATCACTATTTTCCCCAATGTCAATTGAAGAATCTTCAAAGCAAGTATTATTAAGCACAATTGCTTCATCTATGTTAATGCTTTCAATTTCTTTTGGCAATTCCATTACAAATGTTGGATTTGCATATAAATCAAACATTTCATTTTCTGTATGTAATGTAATTGTAAAATTAACTTTATTTTCTACTCCTGTTGCTAATTTATTTTTGTCTATACCAAGTTCTGCAAATGTTCTTGTATAGTAGATTGGTGTAACTAGTTCTTCTTGAGTAGATATTTGCTCATTTTCTTTTTCAATTATTAGATCTTTTGCAGTTTTTAAAGTATCAATTAGATTAACATCTTCAACTTTATCTATAACTTTGTTATTTATAATTTCAAATTTTTCAACTTTGCTTATGTCTGTAGAAAGTTTGATTGAAATTGATGTTGTGTTTTGTGGGTAAATTACTGTAATAAAGCCATTCTCATCTGTATCTGTTTCTCTGTTTATTATTGCTTTTCCATCTATTGCTTCAATTTCCCATTTTTCTAACTCTTTTGTTTCTTGATTTTCGCTATCAATTTTTTCTTCATCTTCTGAAGCTTCTTCTGTTTTGTATGTTATTTCTAAGTTTCCACCTGTTTGGAAAGCTTCTAGAATTTGTAATTTATCAATTTTTGTTGATGTATAATAGATTTTTGTATTGTCTGTTGTCTGTTGCTCTGTTTCTTGAGCTTCTTCTGCATTTTCAGTTGTATCCTCTTTTTTCTTTTCGAAAATTGTTTGGTCATCTGAAATTTCTATTGACTTCGCATCCCCATATTCAGCAGGTATTAGAGTTAGTTTTTCTTGATATTCAGTTGTTTCTTCTTGCATTTTGTTTTTAGAAAAATCTGATACCTCGATTTTAAGTAGCTTTGTTTCTTCTTCCTGTGCTGCCTCTTCACTTTCTTGGGCATAAGAAATCAAGCCAAATATTGTAGGATATACTGTTGCATATATTAGGCTTATTATTAAAATTAATATAGTTATTCTCTTTAAATTTTTTTGATTTACCATAATGGCCTCCTAAAACTAACTTCTTTATTATTTATATATAAGATAAATATCATTTCTTGTCAATATTTGAGTTTTTTTGTTGGTCTTTTTCTCCTCTTACGGATGTTTAATATAGCTCTTATATTTCTCAAAATTTGACATTTTTATGACATTTCTCTACACTTATAATTATACACGTTTATGTTAACTTTTTCAAGTGTTTTCCTACATATTCTGCTATTTTTTACAACTACTTACATTTTTTTCCATTACATTTTTAAAATAAAAAAGAGCATGATTTTCTTTGTAAAAATCATGCCCATTTTACTGCAATTTTTTTAATTAATTTATGTAGTTTTTTCTCGTGCTTTTACTATAACCCTATCATCATTACTTGCATTTGTACAAGTTATTAGTGTTATTTCTCTTCTGCCTTCTGTTTGCTGAGATGTACATGCTGTATCTGTGTTTTTAACTATAAATTTATCATATACTTCGTATTCTACAACTTCTCCAAATGTATCTGTTATTTGTATTATATCTCCATTTTCTAATTTCGGAACTTTACTAAAGAATTGTGAATTTCTGTAGTTATGCCCTACTATGCAAAAGTTTCCGACTTCATTTGGATTTGCTCCATGAAATTTTACTGGTGCTATTTTAAGTAAAGTATCAAAGTTTTCTGTATCGCTTGCAAGTATTGGATAGTGACAATCTATTGTTGGTATATCTATTTGACCTATTGTATAATATTCTGTTCCATCTCTTGCTGTTACTTTTTGTTCTTCTTCAATTTGAATTTCTCTTTCTACCATTACCTTTTCTATCTCTGTTGAGTTTGTTGTTCTATCTGAATTATCTTCTGACCCATTTAAAATTAAAACAACTGCTTGTTCTGCTACTACTATTTTTTCTGGTTGAACTTGCATAGCACCTAGTATTTCTCTAGATACAGCTTCGCTTTTATTTCTGTCATAAGCTGAGCAAATTCCATATGTAGATAAGCCAATAAGCGCAAAAACAGATAAAAAGAATTCTATTTTAAATAGCTTCTTTTTTCTCTTCATTCCGGGTGTTACATATAATTTTTGAGTTACTAAAATTTGATTCATTTTTACCTGCCTTTCTTTTTTAATATTTTTCCTTTTTTATTGTATCACATTTCTTTTAATTTTTCAACTACTTTGACAATACTTTCTTCTGGGGTGGATGCCCCTGCCATAATTCCTATTCTTACGGAAGGTTTATTTTCATGATTTTTTCCGCCTATAAATTCTCGTTTTATGTTAAGTTCGTCTGCTGTTTCAACAAATAATACATTATTGCAATGCTTCTTTGCAAGTTCATATAATTTGTTTGAATTAGAGCTATGCTTTCCTCCAACAATTATCATTATATCAACATCTTTAGCCATTTGTTCAGTTTCTTCTTGTCTCATTTTTGTTGCATTACAAATTGTGTTTATTATTTCAATGCTTGGAATTTCTTTTTGTAGTTTTTCTGCTATTTTTTCAAATTTTTCTAAACTATATGTTGTTTGTGATATTAATAAAACATTGTTTAGTTTTGATTTTTTAAATTCATCTATTGCTTTTTCTATGTTTTCTTCATCTTCTAATATGTAATAGTGGTCTCCACAAAAGCTTGCTGTTCCAAGCATTTCTGGGTGGTTTTCATCACCTGTTAAGATTATATAAAAACCTTTTTTAGCATATTCTTCCGCAATATTATGTATGTGTAAGACCTTTGGACATGTTAAATCTATTAAATCAATTTTTATATTTTCTGCTTGTTTATATGTTTTCTTTTCTACACCATGTGATCTTATAACTGTTTTTCCTTTAGCTTCTGTAATATTATCTATAAAATGCATTCCTTTTTGTGTAAGCCTTTCGGTAACTTGTTTGTTATGTACTAATTCTCCTAAGCAATATATTTCTTCATTTTGTTCTAATGCTTCTTCTGCCTTGGTTACAGCATTCTTTACACCAAAGCAAAATCCTGCAGTTTTACCAATTATAATTTCCATTTTTTACCTCTCTTAATTATAGTTTTAATATTTCTTCTTTTAGAACTTTAACAATTTCTTCTTGTTTTACTTTTCTTATAATCTCACCTTTTTTAAATAGAAGCCCTTCTTTTACTCCTCCTGCTATGCCTATATCTGCGTGTTTTGCTTCTTCTGGGCCATTTACTCCACAGCCCATTACTGCTACCGTAATATTTTTGTGTATAGTTTGCAAGAAATCCTCTATTTCATTTGCAATTGGAATTAAATCATATTGTATTCTTCCACATGTTGGGCAAGCAATTAGTGTTGGAGATTCATATAATTTGCAATCTTTTAATATTTCCTTTGCAACTTTTATTTCTTTTACTGGGTCTGCAGATAGTGATACTCTCATTGTATCTCCTATGTCTTCTCTTAACAATGTTCCTAAGCCTATACTAGAACTTACTGTTCCACTAAATTCAGTTCCAGCATGTGTTACGCCTAAATGCAAAGGATAGTTTATTGTATTTGCAGCTTCTTCGTAGCTTTCTATACATAAGTTTAAGTCTGATGCCTTTAAAGATAGTGCTATATCATAAAAATCCAAATCTTCTAAGATTCTTATATGTCTTAGCCCACTTTCTACCATTCCTTTTGCAGTAGGCTTTCCACCATATTTTTGCAAGATATCTTTTGGCATTGAACCACTGTTCACACCAATTCTTATTGGAATTTTCCTTTCCTTACATGCATCTACAACTTGTTTTACTCTATCTATTGAGCCTATATTACCTGGGTTAATTCTTATTTTATCAACTCCAGCTTTTGCAGCTTCTAGGGCTATTCTATAATTAAAATGTATATCAGAAACTATTGGAATGTGTATTTGTTTTTTTATTTTCTTTATAGCCTTTGCATCTTCTTCATCCAAGCATGCAACTCTAATAATTTCACAGCCAGCTTCTTCTAATTTTATAATTTGCTCTACTGTTCTTTCCACGTCCTTTGTTTTTGTATTTGTCATAGATTGTATTACAACCTTGTTTTGTCCACCAATTTGAACTCCACCTACAAATATTTTTCTTGTTTCATTTCTCTTTAACATTTCATTCACCTTTTTAATTTTATCATTAAAATTTCGCAAAATCAATTGTTTACTGCAAAATAACGTGATATAATAGTATATGATGGAAATTTATGGAGGTAGCTATGAGCGATAGTGTCGTTGAAATAGACAAACTAACAGATGAAGCAAAAAACAAACTAAGAGATTTTGATGAATTAGAAGCATACTTTTTACTTTGTGAAATATTTTCTAATGCTCAAACCACAAAAGACTATGCTAGGTTCCAAGCAGACCTTGCTGAGTGGAAAAAGCGTTATCCTATAGATTTGTTTAGTGATGAATTAAAAAGAAAAATTAAATATATGCTTAGCAAAGAATTTATTGAAACTGTTTTAAAGGATTTTGCTGTGTTTGAGGCATTATCTAAAAAAGACCCTGCAAAAGGTTTAGAAAAGCTTCGTGATGTGCTAGACAAAGCTGAAAAACATAAAGACCCTAAACAGTTAGATAAAGACTTGGAAAATTTATATAAGGAATATCCATTAAATTTTCTAAAGGAAAAATACCCTCACGTAGTTGGGCAGTTGCTTAGTAAATCTAATAGAACTAGGATTTTAGAAAAGTTTGATTCTAGCCTTGCTTATAAGGAACTTTCTTCTATTGTTGAGCATCCTGAAAAGTTCAAAGATGAAGCTGAGTTCAAATCTACTATTGAAGAATGGCAAAAATTATACCCAACTCAAGATTTTAATGATGATTTTAAAGCAAACGTGGATAGTAAATTATCTAATGCGTTAGATGCTAAATTCCTAGCTGATAATTTTAGTAGTATTACAGAATTAGATTTAAATAATGGTCAAGTTATAACTATAGACTCTGTAAGTACTCCAATTGTAGTACAGGATGCTTTACATGATTTCTTTAAAATTGCTGATAAAAACGCAGGCGATGTTAATGGCTTATTTAATTGGACTTGCAAATATAGTAAATACCTTAATCTTTTAGATGACGATGCAAAAGGCGCAATTGTAACAAGTCTTATGTCTAAGTTTGCTTATGATTTACCACCAGTTGGTACAAAATACCAAATGCCTAAAATGGATACTGATGCTAATGGTTTATTATCCTTAAGTGAATATAATTCTATAGATGATACTAAAAAAGAAGTTGTTATTCAGCTTCTAGGTATGCTTTCAACAGAACAAGAAATAACTTCTGAAGATAGATATAGATTAAATATTATAAATGAAAATGTTGCAAAAGCTAAAGCTATAAAACGAGCAAAAATTGAACCAAAGCTTGAACTCTTTATGGAAAAATTTCCAGAGAATAAATTAACAACTTATGAGTTAATTCATTTGGAACCTGAGAAAAACAGTGAAACAGAAATAACAATTCATGTTGATGAAAATATAAATGATGTAGCTGAGGCTAAGGATGATGTTGAAACAGAAATCAAGCCTGACATTAAACCTGAGGAAGAAACTGAAACAGAAGTTGTTCCTGATGTTAAACCTGAGGAAGAAGCTGAAACTAAAGTTACACCTGATGTTAAGCCTGAACAAGAATTTAAAGCAGAAATTGAGCCTGACATTAAACCTGAAGAAGAAACTGAAACTGAAGTTGTTCCTGATGTTAAATCTGAGGAAAAATCTGAAGCTAAAGTTACACCGGATGTTAATCCTGAAGAGGAAGTTGAAATTGAGGAAGTTCCTGTTTTAGAACCGGAAAAGAGCCATGAGATTAAAATAAATTCTGAGTCAGAGCATGAAGAAGATTTTGATGAGCAAACTGCTCCTAATAATAAAACAGATATAGAGTCAGATGTTGAACTTGAAGTAGCTCCAGAACTACAATCTGGAAAGCACAAAGGAAAAAGGAATTCTTCAAAGCCTGCTGTAGAAAAAGGTACAGCGTTTTCACTTGAAAGAGATGAAATGATATAAAAAAACAAGCGAAACCGCTTGTTTTTTATTATACTTCTAATACTACATTTACATCTTTTATTAACTCTGCGTATTTTTCTAGAACTGGTTTTACTTCTGTTTCTATAAAATCAGTTACTTGATTTTTTGCTCTGCCACACAAGTTTTCTGGATTTAATATCTTAATTATTTCTTCTTTGCTTAAGCCAAAACTTGGGTCTTCTGCAATTCTTTCAACTAAATCATTTGGTTTGCCAAGTTCTTTTACTTGCTTTCCTGCTGCCATTGAGTGAACTCTTATTTTCTCATGTAATTCTTGTCTGTCTCCACCTTTTAATACAGCATTCATAAGTATTTCCTCTGTTCCCATAAATGGAAGTTCTTCCATTATATTTGCTCTTATTCTATTTTCGTAAACAACTATTCCTTCTGTAATATTACCATATATTTTTAATATTCCATCAACCGCTAGGAAACTTTCTGGTACGCATATTCTTTTATTTGCTGAATCATCTAGAGTTCTTTCTAACCATTGTGTTGCTGTTGTTATTTTTGTATCATTGCTTAATGCTATTACATGTCTTGAAAGTGAATTAATTCTCTCACTTCTCATTGGGTTTCTTTTATATGCCATTGCTGATGAGCCTATTTGTTTGCTTTCAAATGGTTCTTCAAGTTCTTTTTCATGTTGCAAAAGTCTCATATCATTTGCAAATTTTGAACAGCTTTCTGCTATTCCTGCTAGGCAGTTTAATACTCTAGAATCTACTTTTCTTGTATATGTTTGTCCGTGATACTGCAAAAGTCTTTTCAAATCCCATTTTTTCTGCAATTTTTCCATCTATTTGTTTTACTTTTTCTTCATCTTTAAATAGTTTCATAAAGCTCTCACTTGTTCCTGTTGTTCCTTTAGAACCAAGTAGTTTTAGGTTTTTCTCCACAAATTCTAGTTCTGTTAAATCTTCTAGTAAATCTTGTAACCAAAGTGTTGCTCTTTTTCCAACTGTTGTTAATTGCGCTGGTTGAAAATGTGTATAACCAAGGCATGGTACAGCTTTGTATTTATCTGCAAATTTTGCAAGGTTACTTATAACTTTTACAAGTTTTTGCTTTATTAGCTCTAAACCTTGTCTCATCATAATTATATCTGTGTTATCTGTAACATAGCAAGATGTTGCTCCTAAGTGAATTATTGGCTTTGCTTTTGGGCATTTTTCACCAAATTCATATATGTGTGCCATTACATCATGTCTACATTCTTTTTCTCTTTTAGCAACTACATCAAAATCTATGTTATTTACATTTGCTTTCATTTCATTTATTTGTTCATCCGTAATATCTAGCCCAAGTTCTTTTTCTGTTTCTGCTAAGGCAACCCATAACTTTCTCCATGTTGAATATTTTGTGCTGTTTGACCAAAGACTGCTCATTTCTTTACTTGCATATCTACCACTAAGTGGCGTTACATAGATATCATTTTCCATTCTATCAAATCCTCTCATTTAATTATTACAAGCACTGTTTCTATTTTTGAAAAGTCCACTGCTGGCTTTATTATTGCATATTTTTCTGTTACATTTTCTGCTTCTACAATTTCTATTAATTGCCCAATTTTTAGTCCTTTTGGATATATTCCACCAATCCCAGATGTTTCAACATCATCATTTAATACTAAATCTGCATCTGCACTTATATATGTTGCTTTAAGTTCATTGCTTTTTCCTAGTTCCCCTTTTACTATTAAATTATCTCTTGATATACTCATTATTCCACTTATGCTACTTGATGGGTCTATTATTGGTTGCACCTTTGCTGTTGTTTCTGTGCTAGATATAACATAACCAACAACGCCATCTGCTGAAACTACTGGCATGTTTGATTCTACGCCTTCTCTTTTTCCTACATTTATTATTATTGTGCTATTTAAATTTCCCCAATCTCTATCAATTATATACGCAGGCACAGTTGTGTATTTCGTATATTCATCTGATAAATTAGCATATTCCCTTAATGTCTTATTTTCTGCTTTTATTATTCCAAGCTCACTTAAGCTTTTATTTAATTCTTCATTTTGCTTTTTCAAGCTTTCGTTTTCAGTTTTTAAATTATTAATATCTTCAAAAAAAGTATTATTACCTGCAATTTTATTCTTTAGGTATGTTAAACCATTTTGAACTGGCATTACTAGCTTTTGTGCAATACCTTCAAGAAAAGAGAAATTTGAGGTATCAATATTTGTTATAATAACAAGAACCGTTAGAAGAACAATTGTTATTATAATTCCTATAGCTCCACTATGTTTTTTTTGCATATTATCCTCCCGAACATTTTTTAGGATTTTAAATTATCTTCTCTTTCTTGCGTTTATTAATACATCTCTTAGTTTTTCTAAGTCCGCTAATGTTTTTCCTGTTCCCTTTACTACACATTCTAAAGGGTCTTCTGCCACATAAACTGGCATTTCTATTTTTTGGCTTATTAATTTATCTAAGTTTCTAATTAAAGCTCCTCCACCAGCTAATACAACACCTTTTTCAACGATATCTGCTGCAAGCTCTGGTGGTGTTTTTTCTAGTGTTATTTTTATTACATCTACAATTTCTGCAATTGAGTTTCTCATTGCTTCTTCTATTTGTGAAGATTTTACTATTACTGTTCTTGGGTAGCCTGTTTGTAAATCTCTTCCTTTAATTTCCATACTAAGTTCTGTCATAAGTGGCAAAGCTGAACCAATTCCTATTTTTATTTCTTCAGCTGTTGTTTGACCTATTGCTAGCCCTAGCTCTTTTTTTACATAATTTATAATATCTTCATCTAGCTCATCTCCTGCTGTTCTTAGGGAATTGCTAACAACTATTCCTCCAAGAGAAATAACAGCAACCTCAGTTGTTCCGCCACCTATATCTACAATTATATTACCTGTAGGTTCTGCTACATCAAGTCCTGCTCCAATTGCAGCAGCCATTGGTTCTTCAATTAAGAAAACTTCTTTTGCTCCTGCTCTTATAACAGATTCTTGAACAGCTCTTTCCTCAACTTCTGTAATGCCTGAAGGTACACCTACAACAACTCTTGGTCTTCCTGCATTATATCTTTGGCAAACCTTTGCTACTAAATTTTTAAGCATTAATTGTGTTGCAGTAAAGTCTGCTATAACGCCATCTTTTAGTGGTCTTATTGCATCTATTTCAGAAGGTGTTCTTCCAAGCATTTCCTTTGCCTCATATCCTGTTGCAATAATTTCTTCTGTTTTTTTATCAATTGCTACAACTGATGGCTCGTTTAAAACAATACCTTTTCCTTTTAAAGTTACTAAAGTATTTGCTGTTCCTAGGTCAATTCCTATATCTTTTCCCTTAAGGCTAAACATCTTCATTTATATCCATTCCTTTCAAAAAACAAGAGATTATTTTCTTTCTAACAGTAAACTTTGATATGATCCGTCTCCAATTATTATATGGTCTAGAAGTTGTATTCCCATTAATTGTGCCGCTTCATATATTCTGTCTGTTACTTTATAATCTCCTTTGCTTGGCTTTGCATCTCCACTTGGATGATTATGTATTAAAATAATTTTTGGTGCTTGCATTTTTATTGCTTCTGCCAAAACATCTTTTGGCTCTATGTATGAAAAATTTGAGCCCCCAAGTGAAACATCATATGTTTTTAAAACTGTATTTTTGCTGTTTAGTATTAATACCTTAACTTTCTCTTGTTTTTCATATCTAAGCTCTGGTATTAGCATATCTGCAACGTCTTTTGGTGTTTTTATAATAGTTTTCTTTTGATTAATTGGTCTTGCAATTCTTTTTGTAAGCTCACAAACTGCTTTAAGCTGAATTGCTTTAACTTTACCAATTCCCTTAATTTTCATGAATTCTTCTAATGCCATTTCCTGCAAAAATCTTAAATTTTCTTGCTCTGCCTGTTCATTTAATTTTAAAATATTTTGAGCAATTGAAACAGCCGATTGTTCCTTTGTACCTGTCTTAATTATTATTGCCAATAATTCAGCATTTGATAAACTTTCTGCCCCATAAATTTCCAATTTTTCATAGGGTCTTTCTGTTAAGGGTAATTCTTTAATTTTCATATAAAAATCCTTCCTTACCCTTTATTTTTCATCTACACTTTTCTATAAACAAATATTGCTATCGCCATTCCTATAATACTTGCTACATTCATCTTAAACCATAGTCCAAATGTAATTGTCATTACATGCAAATCTAGTTCGATTGGTGTTGTAAGCCCAAAGCTTTCCCCATAAGAAAGCCACCATAAGAAATCTACCTTAGAAGCAAGTTCTCCAAGTAAACCTCCAATAACTAGCCCTGCTAATAAAAAGACTAATAGTATCCATATATTTTTTTCTCTTGTTGCCATAGTATTTCCTCCTTATGTTTGTTTTTACCTAAATATTATATATGCAAATGGCTTTTTTTTCAAGATGTATGCATAATTTTCAATAAAAAAAACAAATTGCAAATTTGACTTTGCAATTTGTTTTTTATTGTTTTCTATTCTGTTACTAGTTCATATAAACTCATATCTGGTTCTGTAAATATTTCATCTGTTACATTATCAAATTCATATTCTATTACTGATGTTTGGTTCATAATGGTTGATTTTAAACATAGACCTGTTTCTTTTTCTATGTAAAGTTCGGTTTCTTCATTCATGTTAGGTTCTTCAAAGTTTTTTATTATATAGCATTCTTTACCATCATATGTTGTTGTTGAAATTTCAGCTTTTATACAGTTTATAAAGGTCTGCCAATCGTTAAATGTTTCTAACCTATTAGCTAAATCAAATATTAATTCACTACTTCCGTTTGGTTTAACTGTTTTTTTACCTGATGTTTCAGTATATACATTTATTGTTGTTCCATTATCATATAATGAAACTTTGAGCTCTTCCCCATTCATAGTTCTTTTTATAGTTACGAATTTTTTATCTCCTTTTCTATAACCTACTGTTACAACTTCACTGTTTTCCCCTGTTGTAACAGCTTTTCTGTAAAAGTTTGGGTCTTGAGCTTTCATTGCAATCTTATTTTGCAAATCTTTAACTATCATAAATTTTCTAAAAGTGTTTGCCATAAATAGCAAAACCATTGCCAATAATAATATAACTATTAATAAAACAATTTTCTTTTTACTCATAAGTACTCCCCCTTTATTTATAAAATCTTCAAAGTTTTTAAATAAGTAGAGTTTTCTTTATGTATAGTTATATTATACCATGCATCTTACATATATAGCAAATTTTAGGCTTTTCATATTTATTTTTCACAAAAACTGTGATATAATTTAAAAATCACATTTCTATTATTTTTTAATACAATATATAATGTAATTATTTATAGTTTTTTTCCAGAAATTTATCATTTCTTTTTGTATTATATAGTGATATAATTATATTATCAAAACAGTTGGAGGTATTTTTAATGCGTATTGAAAAATTGAATGAGAACAAAATTAGAATTTTTTTAGGAATAGAAGATTTAAGAGAAAAGAACATAGATTTACATGATTTTATGTCTAATTCGTTAGAGTCTCAAGACTTGTTCTTAGATTTACTAACTAAGGCAGAAGCAGAAGTTGGTTTTAAAACACATAATTATAAATTATTAATAGAGGCTTTGGCATCATCTGATGGTAATTTTATATTTACCATAACTCGTACAAAACCTGAGGGTTCACAAAAATCAAAAGAAAACAAGCCTAAAGTTAAAAGATATACAACCACTCCAAACAAAGCATTATCAATTTATTCTTTTAATACTTTTGATGAATTCTGCGAATTTTGCAATTACATACAAACAAGCAATTTAAATAAATTCATTGATAAACTTAAGAATTCTTCTCTTGTTTTATACAAGGGCACCTACTATTTAATTTTAAGTAATTTACGATTAAGTGTAACAGATTTAAAAAGCTTTTCATATACAATTTCTGAGTTTAGTTCTAGAGTTAAAAATGAGGAATTGCTTGAAAGAAAACTAAAAGAATATGGTAAAGTAATCATTTCTAAAAATGCTATTGCCACTTGTTTGAAATATTTTAAATAAACTAAAAAGGGTAATTTTGAAAATTACCCTTTATTTTTTAATATAAATAATATTGTGGATTTAATTTTTGTCCATTTACTCTTATTTCTAAGTGTAAGTGTGGTCCTGTTGAATTACCTGTTGAGCCAACTGCTGCAATTGTATCACCTTGGTTTACTACATCTCCTACATTTACATATAATTTACTGCAGTGTCCATATAATGTATATACTCCATTTCCGTGTGATATAACTACGTGGTATCCATAACCATAATCTGACCAACCAGATGTTACGACTGTACCAGATGCTGCTGCATGTATATTGGTTCCCATTGGTGCGGCAATATCAAGTCCTGTATGTGTTCCACTGCTTCTTTGACCAAATCTGGATGTAATTGTATATCCTGAAGATATTGGTTTTGATAATGTAATTCCTAAATCTACTTTTGCTGTTGTAATTGTTCCACTAAAGTATGGTGTTGTATTTACTATTCTCTTCTTATATAAACCTGCAACTATTGTTGCTTGGTCTGTATAGCTTTGTTCTTCTGTACCATATTTTTGTGTATAACCTATGTCATCTATATTTGTACTATCTTTATCTTTTAATGTTTTTATAGCATCTTCTGCTTCAGTTTTTGTAGCAACATAGTATTTTTCTTCATCTTTTAATGTTATTGCATAATATTCATAATATGTTGTTCCTGAGCTTGCTATTTTATTAAATATTTCTTCACTATTGCTTATGTTATTTCTTTTAACAAAACATAATGAATATTCTGGTAATGTTTCAATATCTATAAAAGCTATGTTTTCTTCCTCTTTACCTTGCATATATTCATTTATTTTCTTTTGTAATCCGTTTTTATCATCAGTATACCCTACTGCTTCTCCGTTTATTGTTACTGCATATGTAGGTTTATAAAAGATTGATATTATTCCTGTTATTAATATTCCTGATATTAGTACTATAAGTATTAGTTTTATTGAACTTCTTATGTGTACGAATAGGTTTTTAATATTTTTTAAAATTTTGAACACCTCTTTTATTCATTTTCAATCTATTTTATTTTACCTGTTTTTGCCTTTCTTGGCAAATTTTATATACTCTCATATATCTATTCTATTTAATGTATCTCGTCCATATTCTTACTTTTTCTTGTTTTTTCTCGTTTTTGCTCTTGTTTCCTTAGTGGGCAAAAGCCCACTTTTTTTATTTGGAAACTTCGTTTTTTACTTTATCTACCTCTGTTTGAGGAGCTTGACCTGCTGGTGTATAGTATCCTTTAAGTTCTGCAACTTTGAATAACTCATATTGAAATGTTTCATCATTATTTCTTATTTGTTGTATTGTTTGTCTTAGTTGCATGTTTTCTGCTTCTGAAATTACACCTTGGTATGTTGTTAAACTTGCCTTTGTGCTTTCTAATATGTCGTTAACCATGTACTTTTCTTCCATAATAACCTCCTAATTTAAAAATGTTAATAATTTTTGTTTAGTATTTAAACTATCTTGTGCTGCTTTTGTAAACATTTGCTTAATTTGTGGGTCTACACATTGTGATGCATATGTGTTTAATTTTTGGTATGATGTGTCGTGTGCCCCAATTAAGTGACGTAAATTTTGTAATTCTACTTGACTTAAATTTGCCATTTTTCTCTTCCTTCCTTTTAAAATTTATATGTCTATTATTCTCAAAAAAAATTTTTTTATTCAAAAAACCTTAAAGCATATTTGCTTTAAGGTTTTTGAATTTTAATTTCTAATTTCAAGTCCTGCATATTTTGCCATTAGTCTTTTATGTCCTACTTTTTCAAATGATATATCTAGTTTTAAGTCATCTCCTTCTGTTGCAATTTCTGTAATTATTCCTTCTCCAAATTTTTTGTGATATATTGTTTGTCCTGTTTTGTATTGTGATAAATCCACTCCTACTGGTTTTGCAGAGATATTATTTAGGAAGCTTTCTGCTGTTCTAAATGCAAAGTTTGTTTTTGGTTTGTTTAAGCTACTTCCTGTTATAACATAGTTTGTAACTTTGTTGTTTTTGTTTCCATATGTCCATTCTTGATCTTCTCTTACTGCTTTTGGTTTAGTTAATTCATCTGCTCCTTCTAGTAATTCTGTTGGTATTTCTTCTATAAATCTAGATATTTTATTACATGTTGTTGAACCAAATATTGTTCTTTGTTTTGCACATGTTAGGAATAAATATTCTTTTGCTCTTGTTATTCCTACATAACATAAACGTCTTTCTTCTTCAAGTTCTCTTTGTTCACCAATTGATCTATAGCTTGGGAATAAACCTTCTTCCATTCCAATTAGGAATACTACTGGAAATTCTAGTCCTTTGGCACTATGTAGTGTCATAAGTGTCACAGAGTCTTCTGCATCTTCCATTCCATCTATATCACTAGATAATGTGATGCTTTCTAGGAATTCTGCTAATGAATTTTCTGCGTTTTCTTCTTCGAATTCCATTGCAACTGTTAGGAATTCGTTTAAGTTTTCTATTCTACTTTCTGCTTGTGCTGTATTTTCTAGCTCTAGTGCTTTTGTATATCCTGTTTTGTTTAATACTTCTTTTAATAATTCTGATATTAGCGTTTCATCTTTTTTGCTTGATAATTCTTCTATTGTATTTATAAATTCTCTTGAATTTAAGTATACTTTATTTAGCCCATATTTTTCTGCATTTTTTATAACTGCATACATTGATATATTATTTGCTTCTGCAATTGCCTCTATTTTTTCCATGCTTGTTTGGCCTATTCCACGTTTTGGCTCATTTATAACTCTTTGAAGGCTTAAATTATCTGCTTGGTTATGTATTAATCTTAAATATGCTATTGCATCTTTTATTTCTTTTCTTTCGTAGAATTTTAGACCTCCTATCATTTTATATGGAATGTTTTCTCTTCTGAAAATATCTTCTATACTACGTGATTGTGCGTTCATTCTATATAGAACTGTAAAATCTGAATATTTATAATATTCTTCTCTTTTTAGTCTGTTTATTTGTTCTACTATGAAGTTTGCTTCTTCATATTCATTATCTAGTCTTGCAACGGTTGGTAGTTTTCCACCTTCTTGTTCTGTCCATAAGTTTTTTTCATATTTCTTCTCGTTATGCTTTATTACTGCATTTGCTGCATCTAATATTGATTTTGTTGACCTATAATTTTGCTCTAACTTTATTATTTTTGTTCCTGGGAAGTCTTTTTCAAAGTTTAAAATATTTGTTATATCTGCCCCTCTAAATGAATATATTCCTTGGTCGTTATCTCCTACAACTGTAATGTTTCCATATCTTCCAGAAAGTAAAGTTACTAGTGTAAATTGTGCTTTATTTGTATCTTGGTACTCATCTACTAGAACATATTTAAATTTTTCTGAGTAATATTCTAGTACATCTGGGTTTTCTGTTAATATTTGAATAGTTAAATTTATAATATCATCAAAGTCTAAAGCATTATTTTCCTTAAGTTTTCTTTGATAAAGCTCATATACTTTTGCTATTTTTTCTTTTCTTAGTTCACCATTTGTTCTTAATTCATATTGAACTGGTGTTAACATTTCGTTTTTGCTATTACTTATTTCTGATAATACACTCCTATCTGTAAATATTTTATCATCTAAGTTTAATGCTTTTATACATTGCTTTACTAATGTTTTTTGGTCTGATGAATCGAATATTACAAAGTCTGAATTGTAGCCTATTCTATCTATATATTTTCTAAGAATTCTAACACATATTGAGTGGAATGTTCCCATCCACATATCGTTTGATGATTCTCCAATTAAATTTGTTATTCTTTCTTTCATCTCGCTTGCTGCCTTATTTGTAAAGGTTATTGCAAGTATGTTCCATGGTTTTATTCCTTTTTCTTCTATTAAATATGCAATTTTATGTGTTAATACTTTTGTTTTTCCACTTCCTGCTCCTGCTATTACTAAGCATGGTCCTTCGGTTTCTAATACCGCTTCTTTTTGTTTATTGTTTAGTCCTTCTACTAAGTTCATTTATATTATCCCTTCTTAAATTATATCTAATATGTAATTTTCCATTTTAATTGGTTCTGGTGTGATTTTATATGCTTGTTTTAACTCTTGAACAGCTTCATTTCCTTTTGTTTCATCATTTGCATGAATATATGCTAAAACATCTCCTTTTGAAACTTTGTCTCCAATCTTCTTTTCTAACCAAATTCCAACTGCATGGTCTATATCATCTTCTTTTTTAACTCTTCCTGCTCCTAAATGTACTGATGTTACGCCTACTTCTTCTGCATTTAATTTATCTACAAAGCCATCATTTTCTGCATATACTGGTATGATATATTTTGCTTTTTCAAATTTTTCTGTATTTTCTATGTAGCTTGTATCTCCGCCTTGAATTCTTATTAAATCTAAGAACTTATTATATGCCTTTCCATTGTTTATGTTTTCTAGGATTTTTTGTTTGTTCTCTTCTAGGTTATCTCCTTCTCCTGCAAGTTTAATTATTTGTGCACCAATTCCTAGTATTATTTCTTTTATATCCTCTGGCATTTCACCTTTTAAGCATTTTATTGTTTCTAATATTTCCAATGTATTTCCAACTGCATGGCCAACTGGTTCGTCCATGTTTGTAAGAACACATACTGTTTCTCTATTTGCTAGTGTTCCTATATCTTTCATTATTTTTGAAATTTTTATAGCATCTTCTTTTGTTTTCATAAATGCTCCACTGCCAACTGTTACATCAAGAACTATTTTTTGTGCACCTGCTGCTATTTTTTTGCTCATAATACTTGATGCAATAAGTGGCATGCTTCCAACACAGGCAATAGCATCTCTTAAGGCATATAGCTTTTTATCAGCTGGTGCTAGGTTTGCTGTTTGCCCAATTACGCTTATTCCTGTTTCTTTAACATTTTCTATAAATTTATCAATTTCTACTGATGTATTATAACCTGGAATTGATTCTAGCTTATCTATTGTTCCACCTGTAAAGCCTAATCCTCTACCAGACATTTTTGCAACTGGAATTCCAAGTGATGCTATAATTGGCATTAATACTATTGTAATTTTATCTCCTACACCACCTGTTGAATGCTTATCTACAACTGTTTTTCCAAAAACAGATAAATCTAATATCTCTCCTGAATGTGCCATTTCTATTGTTAAATTTGTTGTTTCTTCTTTTGTCATACCATTTATGTATATTGCCATAACAAGTGCTGCTGCTTGGTAATCTGTAACATTTCCTGCTACATATTCTGTTATGAAGTAATGTATTTCCTCCTTTGTTAATACTTCGTTATCTCTTTTTTTTGCAATTATTTCTTGAATATTCATAAACTTTCCCTCCATTATATAAAATTTTTAATAAATGTTTTTCTATGTAATGGACATGGACCATATGTTTTAATTGCTTGTATATGTTTGGCTGTGCCATATCCTTTGTGCCCTGCAAAGCCGTATTCTGGATAGATTTCATCATATTCTTTCATCATTCTATCCCTTGTAACTTTTGCAATTATTGATGCTGCAGATATGCTATATACTTTAGCATCTCCTTTTATTATTGATGTATAAGGAATTCCACATGTATCTATGTGTTCTAATGCATCAACTAAAATTCTATCTGGCTTAATTTTTAAGTTTGTTATTGCCATATGAAGAGCCTTTTTTGTTGCATTTAATATGTTTATTTCATCAATTTCATTTTGGTCCACTATACCAACAGACCAGTCAATAGCTTCATTTGTTATTTGTTCATATAGTAATTCTCTTTTCTTTTCTGAAATCTTTTTGGAATCATTAACTCCTTCAATAAAAGAATCGGGCTTCATTATGGCAATTCCCACAACAACAGGACCTGCAAGAGGTCCACGCCCTGCTTCATCAATTCCGGCTATATATTTTAAGCCTTCACTATATAACTTATTTTCAAATTCTTTTAGTACATTTAATCTTTCGATTTCTTTCTCTTTCATTTTTTCTCCTACATTTCAGATAGTTTATATGCTCCATTTACTCCTAGTGAATATAAAATTTCTTCTGAATTATAATCTACTACATAAAAAGCTGTGTTATTAACTTCTATATTTTTAACACCAAGATTATTTAATTCCTCTGTGTTTAATATGTAAAGTTCAGCATTTTCAAGGCTTAGCAATACATTTTTAAATTCATCAGAAATGGTATATTCTGTTTCATTATTTTCTAAATCTAGTTTAGTTCCTACTAAGATATTGTTTGTTTCGTCAACTGTATGTTTGTTTTTTACATTAGTAATAACTGTTTGTATAGCAAGCATATTTGCTTTAATATCTTCGTTTTTTTGATTACTTACATATTCTTTCAAATAATTTGTCCCTGCAAAAAGCACAACTGCTGTTAACAAAACAACTATAACTAATCCTATCAGGGCAATTCCTTTTTCATTTTTCATTTAATATCCAATCCTTTCAAAAATTAATCTTATTATATTATATATGTTAACACAAAAATTTTCAATACAAAAAAAGAAAAAAATACTTTTTGTGTTTTTTATGTAAATGTGCTATAATATAGGTAGTATAGGGTTTTACCCTAAATTTATGGAGGTGTTCTTATGGACAGCAATCGGTTTAATGTAATTGAACGTGGAGATGCAGTATTTCTGTTTGATAAGGAGACGGAGGACATTTTAAAATCTTCCATGGTTATCAGCGAAAGCTTCCTCTCTGAGCAGGAATTGGAAGAAGTGGCCAAGCAGTATCACCTTGTAAGTGTAAAACTCAACGGCAAAATCTACTTTTTCCAAGATTGGCCTGTTTAAACCTCTAAAAGATGTTGAACAAATTGTTTAACATCTTTTATTTTAATTTTTTTTTAATATTCAACTTGTATTATTTAAATTGTTTAGTATAATATATATGGAGGTAATTATTATGGAAGAAAATGATTTTGTTCAAAAATTTAATTATTCAAAAAATTCTAATAGAAAACAAATCGCAACTACTGTTGTAGCCTCTTTTGTTTCTGCCGTTGTGGGAGGTGCTTGTGCTCTTGGGGTTTATGTGGGGTTAAATAAAGAACCTGCGAAAACTATTGAAACTTCAAAAACTAATACAGGTAGCATTGTTGAAACAAGTAACCCAAATTTTTCTCAAGTTTCTTTAACAAATTATTCTGATACTGCAATTTATGCAGCTCAAAAAGCTTTACCTTCTATGGTTAGCATTTCTGTAGAATATGATGTTAATTATATGGGAATGAAAAAAGCTGTTGCTGGTTCTGGTTCTGGTGTTATTCTTAGTGAAGATGGTTACATCCTTACAAACAACCATGTTATAAGCTCTGCAGATTCTTCTTCATTTTATCAAGTTTCAGATGCTAAATCTATAAAAGTAAAAATATATGGAGACGATACTGAGTATAGTGCTGAAATTATTGGTACAGATAGCCAAACTGATTTAGCCGTTTTGAAAATTGATAAAACAGGACTTACTCCTGCAGAACTTGGAGATTCTTCTTCTGTTCAAATTGGAGAGTTTGTTTTAGCAATTGGTAACCCTTATGAGTTGGATTACTCTGTTACTGCAGGTATTATTAGTGCTTTAAATAGAGAGATGACAGTTGAAAACACAACTTATAATGTTATTCAAGCAGACTGCGCAATTAACTCTGGTAACAGTGGTGGTGCTTTAGTTAACAGCAAAGGAGAGGTTATTGGTATTACAACATTAAAACTTGCCGGAGACGGTATTGAAGGTGTAAGCTTTGCAATTCCAGTAAATGACACTGTTCCAATTTATAAAGAGCTAATTGAGAAAGGTAAAATTTCAAGACCATTTGTTGGTATTTCTGGAATTGATTTAGATGAAGCAACAGCAATTAGAAATGGCTTAACTAAGGGCATTTATGTAGATAGCGTGGTTTCCGGTAGTGGTGCTGAAGATGCTGGAATTATGGCTGGAGATGTTATAGTTTCTTTTGATGGCAAAGATGTTTCAACTATGGATGAATTAAATGCAATAAAAAATACTAAGAACATTGGAGATAAAATTGAAATTAAACTTTATAGAAAATCTGAATTAAAAACTTTTACAATTACTTTAAAAGAAGCCGAATAATAAAAACCCCCAAGTAGAGCCTAAACTCTAATTGGGGATATTTTTTTATCTTTGTCCTTTATCATATGGAATTCCCTCTGCCTTTGGCGCAGCTGATTTCTTTGATGTTAATACAAGTACTATTAATGTTACTATATATGGTATCATTAAGTAAATGTAGTTTGCATCTTTTACGTTTTCAAACTTTGGTAAGAATGCTAGGGAACTACTGTAGTTTCCTAAGATTTTGAAGAAAGCAAAGAACATTGATGCAAAGAATATGCTAAGTGGTTTCCAGTTACCAAATATCATAACTGCTAGTGCTAAGAAACCATATCCTGCAACTGCTGATTGGAACCCTGCTCCTGCAGCTATTGTATATGCTAAACCTCCAATTCCACCTAATATTCCTGATATTATAACTCCTGCATATCTCATTTTATATACATTAATTCCAACAGATGCTGCCGCTTGTGGGTGTTCACCACATGAGCGTAAACGTAAACCAAATTTTGTTTTATATAGTATTATAATTGATAGTATTAATAATATTATAGCAATTGGTGTTGTTAAATATAAACTTTTAAATATCACATTATGCCAAAAACCTGTGCCCTCGGCTAAGCCAAATGTTGATTCAGACATCCTTATCCATGTTGGAATATTTATTGTTGTGTTTCCTTGTCCTTGTATTGCCCATGATAACACAACTGCAAATGCTGGTGCTAGCATATTTAATGCTGTTCCACCTATTGTTTGGTCTGCTTTTAAATTAATTGCGGCAAAAGCAAGTAGTAATGAGAAAACTGCTCCTGCTAATGCTGATAGACCGATTGTTATAAACATTGCAAGTATTGGGTGTGCTGGTCCAAAGCCGTTCATATTGAAAGTTCTAAGTAATAAGCATCCGAGCTAACGCTCCTATTATCATAATTCCTTCTAATGCTATGTTTATTACTCCACTTCTTTCTGAAAACATTCCTCCTAGTGCTACAAGCATTAAGGGAATTGCAAATATTATTGTTGAGCCTAATATATCTCCAAGCATTTCTATTGACATTAGCTTTGCACCTCCCCTTCATTTTTTTCTAAGATTTTTTCTTCTTCTCTTTTCTTTTTTGTGAATATTTTTTCTATAAATAACTTAATTAAGAATGCAAATGCACTTAAGTAAATTATTGCTGAGATTATTATATTTATTATCTCACTACTAAATTGGTATCTTTGAAGAGCCTCTCCTCCAACTTGTATGTATGATATAAATAAACTACTAAATATTACTCCAATTGGGTTTGATGATGCAAGTAGTGCTACTGGTATTCCATTAAAGCCCATTGCTAATAGATTTTTTTCTATAACATATTCTGCTGTTCCACTTAAATAATAAATTCCACCAGCTAAACCTGATATTGCACCTGCAATAACCATTGAAAGTACTATGTTTCTTTTTGCATTTATTCCTGCATATGTACTTGCGTTTTTGTTAAATCCGCAAGCTTTTAATTCATAACCAAAAGTTGTTTTATTTAAAACTATATGTGCAATTATTGCAACTAATATTGCTAAAAATATGCTTATATTCATATATGAAGAACCACCAAATAGTACGTCTAGTCCAGCTTTTGGTATTGTTGTTTGAACTCCATAAGAACTACCAACTAAAGCAAGGTTTGCTGTTCTATTTGTTATTCCACCAGCCCAATAATTTTGAATCATTTGTGGGATATTTTTTATTAATAAATTTACTAAAAATAGTCCTGTCCAGTTAAGCATTATACAAGTTATAACTTCATTTACATTAAAGTGTGCTTTGAAAAGTCCTGGTAAAACTCCCCATAAAGCTCCTCCTATTATTGCAAATAGTAGTGAAACATACCATGGTGTTCCAAGTACTATTGCTGCAAATAAAGCACAGAACATTCCTATTGTATATTGTCCTGGTGCACCTATATTAAATAGTCCTGTTTTAAATGCGAATGCTACTGAAAGACCTGTTAATATTAATGGTGCTGCTTGATATAGCACTTTTGCAAGTTTATCTGTTGTAGATATTCCTGTTGTAACAAGTGCTTCAAAACCTACTAATGCTCTTGAGCTATCAAAAACAAATAGTAATATAAGACCTAATAATAATCCTACTAGTATTGAAACAAGTGATGCCATTATTCCAAATAATGCTTTTTTATTTATTTTCATCTTTCTTAGCCCCCTTACCTTTGTTTTTATTTGCTCCTGCCATATATAGGCCAAGTTCACTAAGTGTAGTTGTTTTTGGGTTTAGTTCTCCAACTATTTCGCCCTCGTATATTACAAGTATTCTATCTGCTAAGTTCATTACTTCATCAAGTTCTAGTGATACTAAAAGCACAGCTTTTCCTTTATCTCTTTGCTCAACTAATTGTTCATGAATGTATTCGATTGCTCCAACATCTAGCCCTCTTGTTGGTTGTACAGCAACTAGCAGTTCTGGGTCTTTATCTATTTCCCTTGCGACTATTGCTTTTTGTTGGTTACCTCCAGACATTCCTCTAACTATTGAAACTGGTCCTTCTCCTGAACGAATATCATATTTTTTTATTAGTTTTTCAGCATATCCTCTTACTGCTTTTTTCTTTATGAACCCTGCTTTTTGGAACTCTGGTTCCCAGTACTTTTGAAGAATTAAGTTTTCTTCTAATGTATAATCTAGAATTAAACCATGTTTGTGTCTATCTTCTGGAATATGGCTCATTCCAAATTTTGACCTTGTTCTTATTTTGGATTTTGTTATATCATGCCCTAAGAATTCTACTTTTCCTATTGTTGGTTTTTGAAGTCCTGTAATTGCAGATACTAGTTCCGTTTGACCATTTCCATCAATTCCCGCAATACATACTATTTCACCTTTTTTTACTTTGAATGATACATTTTTTACTGCATTATTTTTATGTACTTTTGATGGTACAGTAAGATGTTCAACATTTAAAATTACTTTTCCTGGAATTCTATCTTCTTTATCTACAGTAAATTTTACATCCCTTCCAACCATCATTTTTGATAGTTCTTCTTTGGTTGTATTTTTAATTTCTACTGTTCCTATTCCTTTACCTTTTCTTAAAACTGTACATCTATCTGCAACTGCCATTATTTCGTTTAGTTTGTGTGTTATGAATATTATAGATTTTCCTTCTTTTGTAAAATCTCTCATAATATTCATTAATTCGTCTATTTCTTGTGGTGTTAAAACTGCAGTTGGCTCATCAAATATTAGGATTTCATTATCTCTATATAGCATTTTTAGAATTTCAACTCTTTGTTGCATTCCTACGCTTATATCTGATATTAAAGCATCTGGGTCAACTTTTAATTTATATTTTTCACTTAACTCCATTACTTTTTTTCTTGCTTCGTCTTTTTTTAGGAAGCCAAATTTATTTGGTTCAACCCCAAGAATAATGTTGTCTAGAACAGTGAAGCATTCTACAAGTTTAAAGTGTTGGTGTACCATTCCTATATTTAATGCATTTGCATCATTTGGAGAATTTATTTTTATTTCTTTTCCATCTTTTTTTATAATTCCCTCCTCTGGTTGGTATAAGCCAAACAGAACACTCATTAATGTAGATTTTCCTGCTCCATTTTCTCCTAGCAAAGCATGTATTTCTCCTTTTTTTACTTGAAGTGTTACATTGTCATTTGCTTTTATACCTGGGAATTCCTTTGTTATATTTAACATTTCAATTACATATTTTTCTTTGCTTTCCATTTTTCCCTCTCTTATGTTAAGAGGCCAGGCATATATTCTGCCCAGCCTCTAGCCGTTTTTATTAAAATTAGTTTTGATAATCAACTTTGATAGATGTTTTTGGTGCTGTTTTTGTATCTTTGCTTATTGATACAGTTCCAGCTTTAACATCGTCAAATAGTTTTTTGTAATCTTCTACTGTAAATTTTGTTAATCTCCAAGATTCTGTTGCTGTTGGTAATCCAACACAATTATCTTTTGCACCTAATGTAGATGTCTTTCCAGCTAGGTTGTCTGTCCATTTTTTATCAGATGAACTGTAAAGCTCTCCTAAAGCTAATATAACAGAATTTTTAAGTTCTTTCATTGCAGATGTTATTATTACTTTAGATTCAGCTGATTGGTCAACGTCAACACCAATAACTTTTCCGTTTGCTGCTTCTGCTGCACTAACTGCTGATAAGTAAATTCCTCCACCACAAGAGAATACTACTTCTGTTCCTTCGCTATACCAAGCTTCCATTTTTGTTTTAATTTCGTCATTTGCAGAGAATGATCCTGAGTACCAATATTTAATTGTTACATCATCTTCAACACCTAATTTCTTAGCTGCATCATTTGCACCTTGAACGAAACCATATCCATAACGGATAACTGCATCAACATCCATACCACCTAGGAATCCTAGTTTTCTGTATCCATCCATAACTGCTGCATATCCTGCAAAGTATCCTGATTGTTCTTCTTGGAATAATATACAGTGAACGTTTTTCTCTGTTTTGTATGTATAGTTTGCATCATGTGGTTCACCATCAATTAATAAGAATTGAACTTCTGGATATTGTGTTTGCATTTGATATACTGCTTCTTCAAATAAGTATCCTGGGCAAACAACAACTTTTGCTCCTGTTTCAATAGCTGTTTTCATTGTTTCAACACGAGCTGCTGTTGAATCTTCAGATGGTTTGTAGTAGTTATAAGAGATATTATGCTCTTTTGCATAAGCTTCTACACCCTCCCAAGTTCCTTGATTAAAAGATTTGTCATCGATATTTCCTACGTCAGTTACAAGTGCGATTTCATATTGATCATTTTTCTTATCTTCTTTTTTACCACATCCTGTAAAAACTAGGCATGACACTACAAGTACGACTACTAATGCTACAATAGTAAGTTTTTTCATATCAAAAACTCCTTTCAAAATAAAATTCGTCTTTTTTAGACTGACTAGATTATATCAGTACATTCTAATAAAAACAAGACTTTTTAAGAAAATTTTTAAAATTTTTTTAAGTATTTTGAAACTTTTATTTATCATATCATTTTCTTTAATAATTTCAAATCTTGCCAGAAGTTTATTTTTTTTGCCTCATCTCTTAGTAATGCCGCTGGATGAAATGTTGGGAGAATTTTTATTCCGTCTTTTTCAAACCATTTTCCCCTGCTTGCTGTTATACCATAACTTTCCCCAAGAATGTTTTTCAATGCTACACTTCCGCAATAGAACTATTACTTCCGGGTTTACAAGTTTTATTTGTGAATCTATATATTCTTTACATGCATCTGCCTCGTCCTTTTCAGGGTTTCTATTTTGTGGTGGTCTGCATTTTACAATATTGGCAATATATACATCATCTCTATTTATGCCAATACCAGCAAAAGCTTTGTTCATAAGTTGTCCGTGCTTTTCCAACAAAAGGAATGCCTTGCTCATCTTCATCTGCACCTGGGCCTTCTCCTATGAACATTATTTTTGCATTTTTGCTTCCTACTCCTATTACAACATTTTTTCTATTTGTACACAACTTGCACTTATTACAATTTTTACATGCTTCTTCTAATTCTTCCCAATTTTCGTACATATTTCCTCCAAATTTATTTCATTTAAATTTCCATTATTTCCCATTAAATAATCTGCATGATTTCTATAATATTCAATTTCAGGCTGAATTGCAAGTCTTTCTTTTGCAACACTTTCGTCTATTCCATCTCTTTTGCAAATTCTTTCTACTTTTGTTTTTTCATCTGCCAAAACAGCAATTGTAAAGTCACAAATTTTATCTAGTCCACTTTCGAAAAGAAGTGGTACATCTATTATTACATTTTGTTTTTTGGTTAATTTTACCATATGCTTTATTTCATTTCCTACATATATATATGTAAGATTATTTAATAGTTCTCTTTTTTGAGAATTATTATAAACTATTTCTGCTAATTTTTTTCTATTTATTTTTTTATTCTCTAATATTTCTTCGCCAAATAATTCAATAATTTTTTCATTATAAATATTCCCAGGTTCAGAAAGTTTTTTTGCAACTAAATCGGCATTTATAATTTCGGCGTTAATTTTTTTTGCTAATAATTTTGCAATTTCACTTTTTCCTGTTCCTGAATTTCCTGTAATTCCTATTACCATTTTTACTCCTTATTTTTTAGAATTTCATATACAGCTTTTGGCACAAAGCGTGAAACATCTACTCCATTTTCATAAAGTTCCATAACCATGCTTGAAGAAAGGTATCCGTAACTCGCCTGCTCTAAAGTAGCATGTATCTAGCCCTGAAAGTTTTGTATTTACTTCAGCAATTGTTTCTTCATATTGATAATCTGTTCCATTTCTTAAGCCTCTAATTAAAATTGTTGCTCCTTGTTTTTGCGCCTCTGCAACAGTTAATCCATCATAAAGCACAACATAAACATTTTCTAAGTTTTGCTCTCTAATTGTTTTTTCTATTGCTTCCTTCATTTTTTCCTTATCAATTCTAATTACCTTTTCACTATTTTTGGCTATTCCAATAATTATTTTGCTAAAACACTTTGAAGCTTTTTTTACAATTTGCATGTGACCATTTGTAAATGGGTCAAATGAGCCTGCATAAAAACCTATTGTTTCCATATTAATTCTCTCCTTTTATTTCTTCTAATATTAATTCTTTTGATTTTTTCTGCAAATATTCATAACTATTTATTTTTGAATTAAATGCACAAATTGATTTATATGCACAATATTCACAGCTTGATTTTTTTTCTGATTTATTATACATTGGTTTTATATCAATTTTTCCTGATAATATTTCATTGGCTATTTTCTTTATGATTTTTCTTATTGTTTTTTGTAAATTGCTAAATTCTTCTTTTGTAACAGCACTTGAATTGCCCTTGCTTACTTCTCCGTTTTTATCTATATAAACTGGTACTATGTCTGAATAGCCACTTTCTAGGCTTTTGTCCATCATTTTTACAACTTTAACATCTGCTAGAATTATTCCATTCATTTTAAATTGTTTTTTTATTTGTTTTTCAATTTCTTCATCACTTAAATTTTGACTTTGATTTACTATTTGTTCAACAAGTCCAAAATAGAAAATTCCTGCTGGTTGTTTATTTTGTTCTTCTGCAATTGCATCAATATATGTCATAAGCTGTATTTGCGTTCCTGCCATCATTTCATTTAAGTCCACTTTTTTTCCTGATGATTTATAATCTATTATTCTTATGTATTCTCCATCTTCATTTTTCCCAATATCTAGCCTGTCTATTTTTCCGTATATTTCTATATTGCCATCTTTTTTGTTAAATTCTAATTCATGTCCTGCAAGTGTAAAATCACTATTTTTCATTTGATATACAATATATTTTATAGATTCTTTAATTGCCTTTTTTAGTTTATTTGTTAATATTATAAATTTTGCTGTATTTGTGAATTTATAATTTTTTTCTAATTTTAATTTTTCATTAATTATTTCTTCAACTATTTTTTCTAATTCTTCCTCTGAAATTTCTAAACTATCTATTTCTTGAAAAAATGTATCTATTACATCATGCATAAACGAACCAGTATCTAGTGGACTTATTTCATATGTTTCTTCTTCATTAATTTTCAACCCATATTTTAAATGGAATGAAAATGGACATTTTCTATATTGCTCTAGCCTTGATATGCTTGTTTTTAGGGTGTCTCCATATAATTTTTCTATATTTTCTTTTGTTATTGTTTCTGGAACATTTGTATAATTTAGACCTTCTTTACTATATTCTAATTTTGTTTTCCAAAATTCGTTTTTATTGTACCAGTTATAAACATCTATCCAAATATCTTCTATTTTCTCTCCATTTTTTAATTTTCTTATATTTTTTAATAATTCTTCAAATGTTGCACTTTGATTGGTAATTATAGATTGTTTATTTATTATATCGCTTTCTTCTTTGATTTCTGGAAATATTTTTTTTATTTTTGTAATTATTATTGAAGGCCTTAATGTACTTCCATCTTTACCCGTTGATGTATATGATAAATATAATTTTTCTTCTGCTGTTGTTAATGCTTTGTAAATATTAAATTGATCTTCATATAAATTATCTATTGTTCCTTTTGCAATTTCTAGGTTATTCTCTTTTAATATTTCTCTATCTTTATCATTAAAAAAGCCTTCATTTTTATTTATACTTGGGAACACTCCATCATTCATTCCGTAATATAAATACTGCTTTTACCTTATGGCTTCTAGTTCTATCTATATCGCCTAAAATTACTTGGTCTATATTTTGTGGAATTTTTCCAAACTCTTTATTTTTTAATCCTATTTTTAATATTTCTTTATATTTTTGTATTGTGATTTTTTCATCTTTAAAAAATGTTACTATCTCATCTAGAACATCTGTTAAAATATTTAAACTTGCTTTATATTCTAACAGATGTTCTAGATGAGATAGTAACATTATTTCTTCATTTTTTATTTTATTTATTTTTTTATTTATTTTTTCTTCAATATTATTTTTTATTAAATATTTATAAATATTTTCTGAAATATTTTTTGCTGATTTTTCTTTGTCTATTTCTTGTTTTAATTTTAATAATGGCTCTACAATTATTTTTCTTAAATTCTCATTTTCCTTCCAATTATTTTTATACCATTTATTTCTATTTATTCCCATTTTTTGGCAATATTTTTCTAATTTATAAATATCTTTTTTATTAATTTCTAAAAAATCAGATTTAATATAATTAAATACTGCTTCTGTACTCCAGTTAGTTGTATATATTTCTATTATTGAAAGAATATATTTAATTAATATATTTTCTGTTATTTCTGATTTCTCATCAATAAATATTGGAATATTATATTTCGAAAAAATTGCCTTTGCTATATTATTTATATTTTCTATATTTTTTGTAATTATTGCTATTTCATTATATTTGTATTTTTCTTCTCTTACTAGCTTGTTTATTTCTTGTGCAATTTTTTCTATTTCTGTGTATGGTGAACTAGCTAAAAATAGTTTTATATTTTTAGGCTCATTTTTAAAAATATTATATGAATTATTATATATATTTTCTTCTAAATGTTTTAATTCAATATTTTTAAATCTATATTTATTTTTTAATAAAATTGATTCTTCCTGTTTTTTGTCCACATTTTGTCCACAATCTGTTAATAACTTTGCAAATTGCTTGTTAAAATAGAAAATATCACTTTCTTTATTTGTGTTTTCTTCTAAATTATCTGCACAGATTGTTATATTTACCTGTTTTGCTTTTTCTAGTATTTTTTCTACTATATTATATTCTTGTTTTGTAAAGCCTGCAAATTCGTCTATATATACTATTGAATTATCAAACATTTTACTTTCTGGAATTTTTTCGGCTAATTTTGTTAATATATCTTCTTCATCTATGAATTTATTTTTAATATTTTCTTCATATGTTTTATATATTAAATTTATTTCATTTAATTTTTGATTTAATTCTAAATTTTCTATTTTTTTATTTTCTTCTTCTATATTTAATGTTGTTATATTATGCTTTTTAAATTCTGTTATTTCTTTTAAAATAATATCAATATTATCATCTGATGAATTTAAGAATTTTAAATTCTTTTTTTCTTTTTCTAGAATTGAGTATATAAGCATTGCTTTACTTGATTTTGATATTAGAACTTCGTTTGCTCCGCCAACTTCTGTAAATACTCTGTTTGCAATTCTATTAAAACTTATTACTTCAGCATTTACAGATGCATTTGTATTTATTTCTTCTAATAGTTTTTTTTCTGCAGAATATGAAAATTGCTCTGGTGTTATTATGTATATTTTTTCTTTATTTTTTATATTATTTTTTATTTCATTAAAACAGAATTCACTTTTTCCTGTTCCTGCTGTTCCATAAATAAATCTTAATCCCATTGCTTTGTCTCCTTTTTCCATTCTATTTTAACAAAAAAACATGGAATATTCAATAAAAAAAGATAATCTTGCAATTATCTTTTTTTCATATTATTTTATTCGTCTTTTTCTGGAACTATTTTTTCAATGCTTACAACTTTTCCTTCGTTTGTTCTCATTAATGTTACACCTTGAGTTGAACGTCCTAGAACACTTATATCTTTAACATTTATTCTAATTATTGTGCCTGTGTCTGTAATAAGCATTACATCGTCTTCTTCGTTTACGATTTTTATTCCAACAATAACTCCTGTTTTTGGTGTTATTTTATAAGTTATAACTCCTTTTCCACCTCTTGTTTGTACTCTGTATTCGTCAAGTTCTGTTCTTTTTCCAAAGCCATTTTCTGTTATTGCAAGTAATGTTGCGTTGCTTCCTTGAATTATAGATTCCATACCAATTACACTATCATCTTCATCTAGTCTTATTCCAATAACTCCTTGTGATACTCTACCTATTGGTCTTACATCTCTTTCACTAAAGGTAATACACATTCCTTGTTTTGTAACTAAAACAACATTATCCTCTCCATCTGTTAATCTAACATCGATTAACTCATCTTCATCTTTTAGTGTTATTGCAAGTAAACCTGTTTTCCTTGCTGAGTTATATTCTGTTAGTGCTGTCTTTTTAATTAAGCCATTTCTTGTTGCAAATAATAAGTATTTTCCTTCAGCAAAGTTTTGTATTGGTATTATTGTTGATATTTTTTCTCCAGCATCTAGACTTAGTAGGTTAACTATCGCTGTTCCCTTTGCTGTTCTTCCAGATTCTGGTATTTCATATCCTCTTAATCTATATAATTTTCCTTTATTGCTGAAGAATAATATTGTGTCGTGTGTTGATGCTGTGAATATTTGTTTTACAAAGTCATCTTCTTTTGTTGTCATTCCTGTTATGCCTTTTCCTCCACGTTTTTGACTCTTGTATGTATCAATTGGCATTCTCTTGATGTATCCAAAATGTGTTAATGCTATTACACTTTGTTCTTCTTTAATTAAGTCTTCTACATCAATTTCCCCTTCTGCTGCAACTATTTTTGTTTTTCTTTCATCTCCAAATTTTTCTTTAATTTCTATCATTTCTTCTTTAATGATTTGATATACTAATGTTTCACTAGCAAGAATTTCTTTTAAATGCGCAATTAATTTCATTAATTCATTATATTCTTCTTCTATTTTTTCTCTTTGTAAACCTGATAATGTTTTTAATCTCATATCAAGTATTGCTTGAGCTTGTATTTCTGAAAGACCAAATCTTTCCATTAATCTTTCTTTTGCATCATCATATGAAGAACGTATAATGTTAATTACTTCATCAATGTTATCTAATGCTATTTTTAAACCTTCTAATATATGTGCTCTTGCTTCTGCTTTGTCTAAGTCAAACTTTGTTCTTCTTAATACTACTTTCCTTCTATGTTCTATGTAATGATCTAAGCATTCTCTTAGAGTTAATATTTTAGGTTCTCCATCTACTAATGCAAGCATTATTATTCCAAATGTATCTTGCATTTGTGTATATTTATATAGTAGATTTAATACAACTTGTGGGTTTGCATCTCTTTTAAGTTCTATAACTATTCTAACTTTTTCTTGTCTGTCAGATTCATCTCTTATTGCAGATATTCCTTCAATTCTTTTTTCTTTTACTAAATCTGCAATATATTCTATTAGTTTTGATTTATTAACTTGATATGGAAGTGATGAAACAATTATTCTTTGTTTTCCTCCAGACATTTCTTCAATTTCAGCTTCAGCTCTTAATATTATTTTTCCACGTCCTGTTGTATATGCTTGTTTAATTCCTTCTCTACCTAGTATTGTTGCTCCTGTAGGGAAATCCGGTCCTTTAATAACTGTCATTAATTCTTCGTCTGTAACATTGTCTTCATCTATTATTTTTATAATTCCATTTGCAAGTTCTGTTAGGTTATGTGGTGGTATATTTGTTGCCATACCTACTGCTATACCTGATGAACCATTTGCAAGTAATGCTGGAATTCTTGCAGGTAATACTGTTGGTTCTTGTAATCTATCATCAAAGTTTGGCATAAAATCTACTGTGTTTTTATCAATATCTGATAACATATATTGTGCCATTTTAGACATTCTTGCTTCTGTGTAACGATAAGCTGCTGGTGGATCACCATCAATTGAACCAAAGTTTCCATGACCATCTACCATCATATATCTTAATGAGAAGTCTTGTGCCATTCTAACTAATGCATCATATACTGATGAATCTCCATGTGGGTGGTATCTACCTAAAACGTCTCCAACTGTAGTTGCACATTTTCTGTATGGCTTGTCTGGTGTAAAACCATCTTCATTCATTGTGTATAAAATTCTTCTGTGAACAGGTTTCATACCATCTCTAACATCTGGTAATGCACGTGCCACTATAACGCTCATTGCATAGTCGATATAAGCTGTTCTCATTTCTTCTTCAATATCTCGTTTAATTATTTGCTCTTCTGCTTTATCCATGCTTCATCCTCTTTTCTTTACTTTTTAACACCCCTATTATATATGAAGAAAAAGAAAATTTCAAGCATTTATGGTTACTTTTTTTATTTATTGTGCAAGCATTGTGGCAAGTTCTTTCTCTTCTTGTGTTAAATCAAAATTTCTACCATTGTTTTTTATTAATTCATGTAAGTTTTCTACAGCTCTTGCTCTTTTTAGTACATCTTCTAATGGTATTACTTCTTTTAAATACTCTTCTATTTTACTATATTGATATTCCATATTAACGAAGTTTTGTTCATTATAATATTTGTTCCACTTTGTAATGTATTTATCTAACTTTTCTATTGCTTCGACTTGGTTATCTAGGGTATTATCTACACCCGTTTTTATAGTTTTCATTATAGAATTTTTGCCGTTTTTTTATTGTTGATGCTATTCCCTGTTTTATGTATCCATGATTTTTAGCCCAATCTACTCCTGTATCTAATAAATCTGAAACAGTATCAATAAGCCCTCCTTTTTCAACAGCCTTTTTTATTTGTGAAATATTTTCAAAAGTTCCGGTTAAAATACCCAATGCACTTTTACCTAAATTCGTTGCTTCTTCTATCGCAGTATCTACGGCAGCCGAAAATCCTTCCGTTATTAAACTATTTTTTATATTAATTACTTCATCTTCTATGCAATTTGGTAACAAAATTCTAAGACCTAAATCAATTCCACCATTTATTGCTTGTCCTAGATTACTTTTTAAAAATGAATTTTGCTTCTTTTCTAAATTATCTGTATTTAAATTATTTTCTAAATTTAAATTATTACTATTTAAAATATTTTTATTATTTTCAATTAAATTATTATTCATTATAATTCTCCTTTTAATTATTTATTAATTAATTTATTTTTTTATTGTAAAATAATCAGATACTGCATTAATATTTGAACTTGATATTTGTTAATTTTTTCCAAAAAACTTGTACTTCTTTTTTACTATTTTTTTATTAATTTACTCATTTTTGTGGTTGTCAAATTGTTTTTTACTAGCTTTTATGTATATCATTTAAAAGCTATTTCTTTGTTTTATCCCTAGGCTTTTTTCTTTTAAAAATTTTAATATTTTTGAAAATATTTTACTAAATAACAAAAACAGTTCAAATTGGCCTTTTATAATCTTTTTCTGAATTTATTAACCTATTATTTTCCTTAAAATTTTTTCAAATTATTTTTTATATATTTTTTCTTTTTTGACTTTTTGAATTACTTTTAATGTAGAAAAAAATTTTTTTATTGAATATTTTTTATTATTAAAATTATTTTTAATTTATTTTTTTACAATTTATAATTTTATTTTCAAATATTTTTTTATAATTTATAATAAATTTTTTATTATTTATTTTTTTATTTAATAAAATTATTATTTATTGTGTTTTTTGTCTTTTTGTTGGATTGATATTTTTGCTAAATATCAAAAATACCTTAACATAATTTTGTTTAAACAAGATTAGTTTTTAATTCTTTTTTTGTTGTCTTTTAGGTTTTTGCTTCTCTTTTAAGCTACTAACAAAATTTATCCATTTTTGGTAATCCCTAGTTTTTTTTTATTTTTCATTTTTCTTTTTTTTGTCAAAAATATCTATAAAATCTTTCTTTCCAAATAATTAACTTAAAATAAAAAAAATACTTCCATTATTAATAAAAATTTATTTTACGTTTTTATTTTATTAATTATTTTTAATTTTTTGTTATTTTAATATTTTTCACTTTTTTTGTCTTTTTGTATTGTTTAATTTTAAATTTTGGGCATAATTAATTTAGAATATTTTTATATTTTTTATATTTATAAAAATTTTTAATTAAATTTTTTAATATTTTTATTAAATATTTTTTATTATTTTTAAAAATTCTTTTTTTATTTTTGAATTTATTATTTTTGCATTGGAATTTATTAATAAATTATAATGTTTGTCATAATGTAATATACCTAAAATGGTAAAATCTTCAAACATGAATTTTAAAATTTCCTTGCTTATAGACATTTCATTTTGCTTGTTAAACACTATTTTTATGTTGTCTTTTTGATTTTTGTTCATTCCTATTGTTTCTTCTATTATTTGTTTTGATTCGCTAATCCCTAATAAATTTGCTTCTACCATTATAATTATTTCATCCGATTTTTCTAAAATTTCACTTTTTTCACATACTTCATCAGTATCAATAATTATATAATCATATCTGTTTAAAAAAACATCAAAATTTTTTATTTCATTATTTAATTTTATTTTTTCATTATGTTTTTGTTTTTTAAAATTAATTAATAAAAAATCAATATTATTTTTTATTTTAATAATATTATTATCTGTTTCTTTAAAATTTTTTCCTAATATTATTTTTAAATTATTTTTATTTTCTTCTAAATTAATTAATAATATTTTTTTGTTTTTATTTATTAAACAAAAAATTATTGAAAAAATTGTTTTGCCAATTTTGGGTGCTCCAATTATTGTTATA